>VOFD01000334.1_pt1 | contig 98000 bp, 102 predicted proteins | sample 5384101 | NCBI WGS metagenome assembly VOFD01 (sample SAMN12384723, study PRJNA508395) | human gut metagenome | isolation source: healthy gut C | host: Homo sapiens
AACGGAAAAGAAGATGCGTCCGGTTAAGTTTAACGAGAAAGAGCATGAGCAGCGTCAGCGCCAGAAGGTAATGCAGTATGCAGGCAACTCATGCAGGAGCCTTTACTTCCTGCTGCTGGTGTTAAAGACAATCGTTATATGTTCTTCTAACAATAAGAGACTTAATTAAAACCGGTTGGGCGGAGTGTTCCGCACAACCGGTTTTATTTTGTTCGCAATTAAACGTTTTTAGTTTAATACAACGTGAGTTCGGCATAACAGGAATGTCACAATTATCCAGTTTTTTGCAAGTCGGTGTCAGAGTCGTCATTCCGCTGAAAAGGAATGACGACTTCCACACCGAGCGGCAGAAAAGCAATGCGGTAAAGAAACTTCCATAATCGGAAAGATGATTCTCTATAACGGAACCCACGGAACACAGGTTTGTCTGTCGTGTTCAGGTCTTTCACAGGACGCAAGAAATCGTATTGGGCGAAGGCGGTCTGTATTGAGGCCAGCAGGAACAGTGCCGATATGATATGTCTTTTCATGATTTTCCGTTCGTGTTCAAAGCCTGTCAAGCACAAGCTTTATCAGGTCGTCTATGTGGCTTTTATAACCTGTGTCGCTTTTTCGGGTTACGCGGTTGGCAATGACCATGCAGCATGTTGCGGCCTTGTGCCCCATGAGGCGTGCCAGTCCGGCCAGCGCCGAGCTTTCCATTTCATAGTTGGTGATTTTCAAACCGCTGTATTCAAAGCTCTCTATTTTCTCGTTTTGATGCGGGTCGGCCAGCGGCACGCGCAGTTGCCTGCCTTGCGGACCGAAGAATCCTCCACACGCCACGGTCACTCCGCGCACCATGTCGTCGCCGGCAATGCGGGCGACCAGTTCCTCGTCGGCGTCGATTACGTATGGGGCAGGGGCACACATGTTGCCGCTCCATCCCAAGTGGTTGAGCAGGGCGCGCTCCATGGGCAGATCGCATACGGCGTTGCGCCCCTCGTAGAAGTTCAGCAGACCGTCGAAGCCTACAGACTTTACCGAGCAGATGAATGTGCCTTCGGGCGTGTACGGCTGCAGTCCGCCGCATGTGCCTATGCGCACTATCTCAAGCTGTCGCGGCGAGTCTTTCTCGCTGCGCGTGCTGAAGTCGATGTTTGCCAGCGCGTCCATCTCGTTCATCACGATGTCGATGTTGTCGCAGCCAATGCCGGTTGACGTTACGGTTATGCGTTTGCCGTGGTAAGTGCCGGTTACGGTTCTGAACTCGCGGCTCTCCACTTCGCATTCTTTCGTTTCGAAGTGTGACGCCACGAGGTTGACGCGCCCCGGGTCGCCCACCAGTATCACCTTGTCGGCCAGCCTGTTCGGGCTTCACGTGCAGGTGGAACACGCTGCCGTCAGGATTGATTATCAGTTCCGATTCGGCGAAATATCGTTTTTCCATAGTCCTGTCTTTTATGTTGATGTATGTGTTTCCCTTAGTGTGCGCCATGCGTAGACGACTCCGTGGGGTCATTCCCCGGCCATGTTTTCCGCGTTGCGTATCTCTTTCTCCGTCTGGCGGATGTTTGTGCGCAGCTGTTCAAGCTGTTTTTCCATTGTCCTGATGCCGCTTGCCACGCGCCTTTTGCCCGAAGTGTCGGCCGAGGAGTATCCGCGGCGCATGCCGTCAAGCTTTTCAGCCATGTCGTCAGCCGCTTCCTTCATCTGTTGCAACTTCTTGAAGCGTTCGCGGTTTGTGGGATACTTGAAGTCGTCCACGCTTGTGTAGACGGTGTTGTCGTTGACGATGAACGTGATTGAGCCTGTCTCCACGTCTTCGCCTCTCGCCTTGAGACCGGCCACCCTGTTGCGTGCGCCCTGCAGCTTGGCCTTGTCCGTCCACGTGTCGCTTATGCTCCTGATTTCGGCCAGGCTTCTCATCATGTCTTCGCCTATCATGTCGCCGTCATAGGTTGTGCGCGTCTCCGCCGGTACGAAGGTGTATATGCACACCTTGCCGGCCGGTTGCCGGCGGTCGGTCACCAGCCAGCCTATGTTGTCAAACTCGTCTATGACGCAGTAATAGTCGTTTGCCTTCGAGTTGTAAGGCAGGCCGATGTTCTCGGGGCGGTAGAATTTAGCCGAGTCAGTGTTGAAACGTGTCACGTAGATGTCATATCCGCCAAGGCCTTCGGCGCTCTTGGCCGCGAAGTAGAGTGTGGTTCCGTCGGCCATCATGTAGGGATAGTTTATGTCCTCAAACTCGTCGCCGAACTCGTCGATTAGCCTTTCCGCCGTCCATTCGCCGCCCAGCTTGTCGGCCGAGTAGAGCCTGAAGAGGCCGTCGCCGCCGGCTTTCGAGTAGAACATCTTGTTGCCAAACTCGTTCAGGTAAGCTCCGCCGTCGGGCGTGCTTGCCGTCTTTGCCAGCGCGCTTGTCGTTCCTATGCGTCCCGACTCCTTGTTGAGCGGTATCTTGCTGATGAAGTCGGCCGAGTCTACCACCACGCTGTCAATGAACATCACCTGCGCCGTTGACAGCAGCATGGTCTCATACAGCTCTTCGGCCATCTCTTCCTCTTCAGTCATTTCAACTTCGGCGTCAGCCTTTTTCGCGTTTTTTTTCTTTGTCTGCGCCTGCGCCGCGATGTTGGCAGAAAGCAGCAGCAACGCCAACGATATGATTTTGGTTCTCAGCATAAGTGTTTCTTGGATGTTATGTTTGTGGTTTTTAATCATGAAATCATTTTGTGGCAAAAATAATAAAAATACGTGACAATGCGCTTGTCTTCTACCATAAATTATGTTTATGAGCGTAGCCGCTTTATGTATAGACAACGCCGCCTTGCTCCACCGTGCGTCTACGGCGTGCTTACTGTTTGTTCCCGAGCCTTCCGCCGGCTTCTTTTTAATTTGCATTTTGATGCCCGTCGCATGGAAATGCATTTCATTTTGTCATATTGATAATGTCATCCTTTTTGGTCGAAATAGAATCCCGACAGGCCGGTTTGCCATCGTCCGCATGGTCGTTAACGCCTATTCGCGGTGCAATTCATGGCCTTTTGGCCTATGAAAGGCGGCCAAACGCAGTGCAGTTGGCCGTCATCTTCATGCGTGAATGCCGCTATCGCGGAGCATAAATACGGTATTTATCGCCAATAAATGCCGTCGAAAAAATGTTAAAACGTTGTTCCTGGTTGCACACTTGACTTTCTTCATGCCGTATGGCGTTGTCCGTCAGTACTTTATGCTTGCACACTTTCTCCTTGCGTTATTTGCCGGCAAACGTGTCTGATTTTAATTCAACGCCCTTCTCAAAGCTCAACGTTTTTCAATAAGAAAGCATGCGGCCAGGCTTTGCTTGCATTTTGTCATATTTTATCGGAACTGTTGCAGTTCTTAAGTTTGGGATTGTATTAAGCATGTGTGTTTTTTAGGCTTTAAATGAAAATTGAGCGAATTTTTCTTATTTATTTGCTTTGTTCTTAAAATAATTATATCTTTGCCATAGCTTTCGTTGCGTAGCGTCGCGGCGTTGGCTATTTCGTGGGTAAAATATAGCGTTAGCTATTATTCTTGTTCTGATTGGTGAAACTTAGGAACTTTCAATGGATTTGAACATGGATAATCAGTTTACGCCTACGTTTAGCGTAGGCGCATCTGTCGTATCTATCAAATCCAGGGTTTCCTAAGACCTCACTATCAGGTAGACATAGAAAGATGCTCTTACGCTCTTTTTGTGTCCGCAGGTTTAGTAACGTCACTATTATTTCTCCCATGTATGATTAAATGTATAACCTTTAAAATAATAAGAATATGAAAAAGCTACTTGTTTTAGCGTTAATGCTGACTTTTTCAGTCTACACGATGACTGCACAGTCTGCCAAGGAAACCGCCAAGGAACGTAAAGCTCTTATAAAGGCCTCAAAGTCAGAACTAAACGACAAGGCTTCGAAAGCTGCACGTAAAGAGGCAAAGCGGTTGAAAAAGGAAGGATGGACGACTGCTCCCGGTGCGCTTCCGTTAGATAAACAGCTTGATAAGTCGTATCTTATGCAGTATCAGTTTGATGAAAATATGTATCCAAAATATATAATGGGGGAGGGCATGAGCATAGGCGGCAACTATGATGCTGCCAAAATGCAGGCTCTTGAATTGGCCAAGCAAAACCTAGCAGGACAGATACAGACTGAAATTACGGCATTGATTGAGAATACGGTTGCCAACAAACAGTTATCGGCAGAAGAAGCTGCATCGATAACTCAAAGTGTGATGGCAAGCAAGAATTTAATATCGCAAAGTATCGGAAGGACGATCCCCGTTGTTGAGGCTTACCGCACATTGTCAAATAAGAATAAAGAGGTACTTGTGAGGATAGCTTATAACAGCGAGATGGCAAAAGATGCAGCTAAAGACATAGTGCGTAAAGATTTGGAACAACGTGGCAATGAACTTCATGGAGATCTTGACAGGCTTTTAGGTTGGTGATGGTTTTTGGGCGTATAATAGTTACACTTTGTTTTTGTCTTTTGTCATTGTGTTTACAGGCGCAAAAGATGAAAAATGTACATGGTGAATATGTTTACCATGCGCCGGAGAACGTTACGCTTGAAGATGCCAAACGTACAGCTCTTGAGCGCGCTAAGATACAAGCTCTTGCTGATGCTTTTGGTACGTTGGTGTCACAGAGTAATTCTACAATCGTAAGAAACATTGACGGCGTGTCTTCGTCCGATTTCTTGTCGCTTGGCGGTAGTGAGGTTAAAGGTGAGTGGATAGAGACTGTAGGTGAACCGGAATTTGATATTTCTTTTGCAGAAGGAATGTTGATTGTTCGGGTGTCTGTAACAGGTCGTGCACGTGAGATTGTTTCATCAAAGATTGATTTTGAGGCAAAACTCTTACGTAATGGAACGGAACCGAAGTTTGAGAGCAGCGAGTTCCGCAATGGTGATGATCTTTACCTCTATTTCAAATCTCCTGTGGATGGTTATCTTGCCGTTTACTTGCTTGATGAAACCACGATGCAGGTATATTGTCTCCTGCCTTACCGTAATTCAGGTGAAGGTTCGGTAAAGGTAAAGCACGACGTGCCGTATGTTTTCTTTTCGACAGAAAAAGCAAATGATAATAAAGCGGAAGTGGACGAATATGTGATGACGTGTGAAAATGATGTGGAGCAAAATACTATTTATATTATTTTTTCAGAAAATAGTATAGTAAAAGCGTCTACGTTTCTGTCGGAAAATATTTTGCCACGCAATCTTTCTTATGGTAAGTTCAGTGAATGGTTGGTTGATAATAGAATGAGTGATAAATCATTGAAGGTGAAAGAATTTGATTTAATGTTAAAAAGGAATTAAGAATATGGAAAATAATTTATTTGAAACAGAAAAGAGACAGGTCTTTGGTAATGATTATCTCAAAGTATTTTTGCGCAATGAAAATAGTTTAAATGATGTTGCTAAAATGCTTTGCGAATTGCCCTGCGTAAAAAAAGCAAATGTAACAGATAATCAACAGAGAGATATAACTGTTTATCCTGCAAGGACTTATACTATTGCAGAGTTGGAAAATGGTGTACGTGAGGCGTTAAATGCTTTCTTTTCTGATAATACAGTTGAAAAATTCAAAGATATAGACGCTAAATTATCGCCTTACCCCAAAGTGAAAAAGATAGTTAACGACGCGTTTGCAAAAGTTAAAATGAATAATGCTTCATTGAGCCGAAATATTTTGGATGATATGAGGTTGTCTTTAGAACTTTTATTGAGAGAGGTTTTAAGAAACAGTAAATCATTAGAGAAACAAACATCAGAAGATATAGGCTCGTACCTTAAGCATAAAGGAAAAGTAAAAGAAATACGTTCAATGTTTAATGCTTTGATAGATTATTATACAAAATATCAAGATAAGTTAGTAAAACACAACAGTGTTGAACTAGATGCAAAAGATATTAACTTAATAACGAATTTAACTTTAAATTTTATGGATTATCTTGTGTAAAATCATTAAATGAATGAATTTAGTTTGAACTTTTGTATAATTAAAATAATAAATAAAATGAAAGGTATTAAATTATTATTGTTGTCTTGTCTTATCGCAGTTTCAACGACAACTTTTTCACAAGAGAATTTGAATACTGTTCGAAGTAAGGCTGCTTCGGGTGATGCACAGGCGCAATATTATTTGGGCTGGTGTTATTTCAATGGAAAAAATGGTGTGTCTATTGACAGCAAACAGGCTGTTATCTGGTTGGAAAAATCTGCCAAGCAAGGGTATGAGCCAGCTCAATATTTTATGGGATGGTGTTACTATTATGGAAACGGAGTGTCAAAGGATAAAGGAATGGCTTACTATTGGTATCAACGTGCTGCAGACAAAGGTAATGACGAGGCAGCAAAGATGGTGAGTCTATTAGAAGAATCTGATTTAAAAAGTTTAGCTAACATATCAGTAAAATCAGTCGATAATTTTGATGCGTCTCGTCCACCTATACTTGAAATATTAAATTCTTCAATAACGTTTTATGATCCAAGTGGAAACAATGCTATTGATGCGAATGAACGTTGCGTGATTAAATTCAGAGTTAAGAATACAGGAATGGGTGACGCTTCAAATTGTGTGGCAAAAGTTTTTTCTGCAGATCCAATTAAAGGTTTGAATTTAAATTCAGTTTATAATTTGTCTGTGGCATCAAAGGAGACAAAACAAGTGGAAATTCCCATTTTTTCAAATATGAATACAGAGGACGGCAACGTAACACTGTATGTACAAGTAGATGAACCTCACGGTTTTGGAACAGATCCATTGGCAATGAATATTTCTACAAAAAAATTTGAAGAGCCATTGCTTCAAATTGTAGATTATGCAGTAACTTCTGATGGTGGAAGTAATGTATTGAAAAAGAGAAGTGCATTTGATCTGCAAATTCTTCTTCAAAATACAAAGTTTGGAAATGCAAATGACGTAGAAGTTTCTTTAGGACTTCCTGATAATGTGATTTTAATGTCTCCCGATAAATTAAGAGAGACATTTGTCAATATAGGTGGAGGAGAAACTAAATCAATTATTTATCCACTTATAGTAAATAACAATTATACAGGGACAAAAATCCCAATAAAAATTAATGTTCGTGAAAAATATGGGAAATATGCAGAAAGTAGAACTATTGATTTAAATCTTAATCAAACGCTTTCAGACAATAAGATTGTAATAAAAGAAAAAGAAAATAAGCAGCAAGACTTTACTGTTAAAATTGCATCAATAGGTTCTGATGTTGATAAGAATATTCCTGCGTCAGGTCAGAAGAATGATAACACCTTTGCGGTAATAATTGCAAATGAGGCCTATAATAAGGAGGCAAGTGTACCTTTTGCCACGAATGATGGTCGTGTTTTCAGTGAATATTGTAAGTTGTCATTGGGCTTGCCTGAGACCAATGTTCACATAGTTTCAAATGCCACGTTAAATGATATTCGTCATGAAATAAAATGGTTAAGGGATGTGATAGGTGCATATAAAGGTGAAGCAAAGGTGATATTTTATTATGCTGGCCACGGAATACCTGATGAAAAAGAAAAAACAGCATACCTTCTGCCTGTTGACGGTTATGGCTCGGATGTGACGACTGGTTATTCGCTTACGGACTTATATATTGCATTGGGTGAACTTCCTACGAAATCTGTAACGGTATTTCTTGATGCTTGCTTTAGCGGTGCAAAGCGTGAGGGTGATATGCTTGCCTCTGCTCGTGGTGTAGCTATAAAAGTAAAGCCTACAGAACCTAAAGGTAATATGGTGGTATTTACGGCTGCGCAGGGCGACGAGACGGCTTACCCGTATAAGGAGCAAGGCCACGGAATGTTTACTTATTACTTGTTGAAAAAATTGCAAGAGACCAAAGGTGATGTAACGCTTGGTGAGCTTGGCGATTTTGTGAAAACGCAAGTAGAACGGCAGTCTGTTGTTGTAAATGGAAAGTTGCAGACACCAACATTAATTCCTTCTGCGACGTTGGGCGATGATTGGAAAAACTGGAAATTAAAATAATATGAGAATTGGATTTGTCATAATCGTCATTGCATTATGTAATGACTTGCCTTCGTTTGCTCAACAAAGCAATGATTATAAGGAACGTTATGAATTGTTTAAACGGCAAGTAATGAATGATTATGGCGATTTTCGAAAGAAAGCCAATGATAAGTATGTGGAATTTATGAGGCAGGTATGGGAAACGTTCCATACTCTGCCTCAAATTCCCAAACCAAAGGATGAGACTGTGCCGCCTGTCATAATGGCTGATGATGACAAGATTAAGCCGATAGAGAGCAGTCCTGTGCCGATAGAGGATGTGGTGACGCCGCCTGTGCCAGAACCGTCACCGTTGCCTGTGGCACCGATTAAGGAACAGCCGACGGTGGATAGGAATGTGGAGTTTGTATATTGCGGTACGGCTTGTAAAGTGAGGTGTGCGGCCGATAGCGGTTTCAGGCTTGGCGGTACTGACAACGAAGCATTGGCCAAGGCTTGGGGTGAGCTGGCTGATGGACGGTTTGACAATATGCTGCGTGACTGTTTGGCCTTGCGTGAGCGTATGCAGCTAAGCGACTGGGCTTATCTTAATTTGCTTGTCGCCTTTGCAGAGAAGTGTGTAGGCAAGGGCAACGAAGCTACGCTGTTGGCGGCGTTTGCCTTCAACCAGAGCGGATACAAGATGAGGATAGCCCGCGCCGACAGACGGCTTTACATTCTGTTTGCAAGCAGGCACGCGATTTACGAGATGCCTTATTTCGAGATAGAAGGTGATAAGTTTTATCCGCTAAACTGCGATATTAACCAAATGGAAGTGTGCGGAGCGTCTATGCCGGACGAAAAGCCGTTGTCGCTTTATATTCCGCAAAGGCAGTTGTTCGCCGTGAGCGAAACGCCAGGACGGAAGCTAACAGCGGAGTGTTACAAGGATATGTCGTTTACGGTAAGCGTTAACAAGAATTTGATAGACTTTTACAACACTTACCCCACGTCAGAGGCCGACGGCAACTTTATGACGCGCTGGGCGATGTACGCCAACACGCCGATGGAGAAGGAAGTGGCGGAAAGTCTTTACCCGAAGATGAGGGAAAAGATAAGTGGATTAGGGCAGTTTGACGCCGTTAACAAGATATTGAACTGGGTACAGACGGCCTTTGTTTACGAGTATGACGACAAGGTGTGGGGCGGCGACCGCGCGTTTTTCTCCGAGGAAACGCTGTATTACCCTTATTGCGACTGTGAGGATCGTTCGATTTTGTTCACTCGTTTGGTTAGGGATTTGCTCGGATTGAAGTGTGTCCTCGTATATTATCCCGGCCATTTGGCTTCCGCTGTATGTTTTACAGAGATCATTAACGGCGATTATATCACTCTTGGTAACGAGCGTTATACGATATGCGACCCAACGTATATCGGCGCGCCCGTTGGACTTACGATGCCAGATATGGATAATCAAAAGGCAAGCGTTATATTATTAGAAAAATAAAAATGTTTCAGCTCCCTGTTCTTTTAAAAATGATTGTTCTCGGATTGTTAAGTTCTTTTGATGTGAAAAATTTGGCGGTTCGGATTATTTGATGTAATTTTGCAGCCGATTTAGTCCGCAAAGGCTCAAACAAGTCATGGCATGAAGCCATGCGCCTTACGGAAAAACCCGTTTAATATATTATAAATGTACGCAATTGTAGAAATTAACGGTCAGCAGTTCAAGGCCGAGGCAGGCAAAAAGCTGTTCGTGCACCACATGAGGAATGTGGAGGAAGGCCAGGCTGTTGAGTTCGACAAGGTACTGCTTGTCGACAAGGATGGTTCAGTACAGGTAGGCGCCCCGACAGTAGACGGCGCAAAGGTTGTGTGTGAGGTTGTGAATCCTCTTGTAAAGGGTGACAAGGTCATCGTGTTCAAGATGAAGCGCAGAAAGGACTACCGCAAGAAGAACGGCCACCGCGCACAGTTCACCGAGGTTAAAATCAAAGAAGTAATCGCTTAAATTTTAGGAGGAACAAGAAATGGCACATAAAAAAGGTGTAGGTAGTTCGAAGAACGGACGCGAGTCTGCTTCCCAGAGATTAGGCGTTAAGATTTGGGGCGGCCAGAAGGTTATCGCCGGCAACATCATCGTTCGCCAGCGTGGCACGAAGCACAACCCCGGCAACAACGTGGGCATCGGCAAGGACGATACTCTCTATGCATTGGTTGACGGCGTGGTTAACTTCCACAAGGGCCGTAGGAACAAGAGCGTAGTGTCAGTAATCCCTGAGACTGAGGCCTAAAAACAACATAGTAAATATTTATTCCAAACAAACAACAGAAATCCCATTTCTCTTACGAGATTTGGGATTTTTGCCGTTTTTGTAACCGGGTTAAGAGAATATTTTGTAACTTTGCATGTTGTAAAAACGGGCGTTCGTTAACGTGTGGCAAGGGCTTGTAAGCTCTTTGGCGGTTGCAGCCTTGCCTTCATGCCTTCAAGCCCCTAATGCGACATTAAACAAATAACATTATGCTTACACTTAAACTTATCAGTGAAGAGACCGAACGGGTAATCAAAGGATTGGAGAAAAAACACTTCGACGGTGCGAAGGAAGCCATAGACAACGTGCTGGCGCTTGACAAGGCAAGACGCCAGACTCAGCAGCAGCTTGACAAGAATCTTCAGGAAGGCAAAAAGATGGCCGCGGAGATAGGCCGCCTGATGAAGGAGAAGAAAGCCGACGAGGCCAACGCCATAAAGGAAAAGGTGGCTGAACTGAAAGAAACGTCAAAGACGCTTGAGCATGAATTGAATGAAACTCAACGGAAGCTTACCGAGTTGCTTTGCACCATACCTAATATCCCGAACGATCTGGTGCCGGAGGGCAAGGACGCATCAGGCAACGTGGTTGTGAAGGAAGGTGGAGTTATACCCGAGCTGCCTGAGGACGCACTTTGCCACTGGGACTTGTGCAAGAAGTTCAATCTTATCAACTTTGACCTTGGAGTGAAGATTACAGGAGCAGGCTTCCCAGTGTATATAGGCAAGATGGCCCGTCTGCAAAGGGCGCTCGAGGCGTTCTTCCTTGACGAGGCTCGCAAGAGCGGATACCTGGAAATACAGCCTCCTTATGTGGTTAACGAGGCTTCAGGATATGGTACGGGCCAGCTGCCTGACAAGGAGGGACAGATGTATCATTGCAATCTTGACAACCTTTATCTTATACCTACGGCCGAGGTGCCTGTCACTAATATCTTCCGCGACGTGATACTTGACGAGAAGGAGCTCCCCATAAAGTATTGCGCATATTCAGCTTGCTTCCGTCGCGAGGCAGGTTCGTACGGGAAGGATGTCCGCGGACTTAACCGCCTGCACCAGTTTGACAAGGTCGAGATTGTACGTATCGACAAGCCTGAGCATTCTTACAAGTCGCTTGACGAGATGTTGGCCCATGTTGAAGGCTTGTGCCAGAAGCTGGAACTGCCTTACCACATACTGCGCCTTTGCGGCGGCGACATGAGTTTTACGTCTGCGATATGTTATGACTTTGAGGTTTACAGCGCAGCTCAGAAGAAGTGGCTTGAGGTTTCATCGGTAAGTAATTTTGAAAGCTATCAGGCAAACCGCCTGAAATGCCGCTACCGCAATCCGGAGACGAAGAAACCGGAATTGTGTCATACGTTAAACGGTTCGGCGTTGGCTTTGCCGCGAATCGTAGCCGCCATCATAGAGAACAACCAGACTCCCGATGGCATCCGCGTGCCGAAGGTGCTTGTACCTTATTGTGGCTTCGAGATGCTTGACGACAAGAATTTCTAATTTATGTCGTGCGGTTGTAAGGTTATAAGGTTATACGGATTTTATTTGGATATGGACAGACCTTATAACCTTACAACCGTAAGACCTTATAATCCCGTTATGTTATGAATAAGATTATCCGCAAGAAACAGTTTTCAGAAAAGGTCTACCTGTTTGAAATTGAGGCTCCGCTCATAGCAAAGAGCCGCAAGGCCGGCAATTTTGTCATTGTCAGGATCGGCGACAAGGGTGAACGCATGCCGCTAACCATAGCTGACGCAGATCCTGAGAAAGGTACGATAACTATTGTTGTACAGGAAGTGGGGCTTTCTTCGACCAAGCTTTGCCTCCTTAACGAAGGTGATTACATCACGGATGTTGTCGGCCCTTTGGGCAATCCTACGAAGATAGAGAAATATGGAACGGTGATATGTGCCGGAGGCGGAGTGGGAGTAGCTCCCATGTTGCCGATAGTGAGGGCCTTGAAGGCTGCCGGCAACCGTGTGCTTTCGGTCATTGCCGGGCGGAATAAGGATCTTGTCATACTTGAAGACGAAGTGCGTGGCAGCAGTGACGAGCTTATAATAATGACCGATGACGGCTCTTACGGAGAGAAGGGAGTTGTCACGGTCGGTGTCGAGAAGCTTATAAAGCAGGAGCATATCGATAAGGTGTTTGCCATCGGACCTCCCATAATGATGAAATTCTGTTGCCTGCTTACTCAGAAATACAACATTCCGACGGATGTTTCGCTTAACACCATAATGGTTGACGGAACCGGAATGTGCGGAGCTTGCCGCTTGACTATAGGCGGAAAGACCAAGTTTGTGTGCATAGACGGCCCTGAGTTTGACGGTGCGTTGGTTGACTGGGACGAGATGTTCAAGCGGATGGGCACGTTCAAGCGTGCTGAGCAGGAAGAGATGGAACATTTTGAGGAACATCTTAACAATGTCGATGTTGAATCAGCCGACACCGCAAGTGGTGGGCTTGCCGACGGCGAGGCCATGGATGCCGTGCCTACGGATGAGCCGTTGGCCGTGCTTACAGACCGCAATGCCGATTGGCGCAAGGCTTTGCGTGCGTCAATGAAGCCAAAAGAGCGTACAGCCATTAAGCGTGTCTCAATGCCCGAGCTTGAGCCGTCTTATCGAATAACGACGCGTTACGAGGAAGTCAACAAGGGGCTTACAAAGGAGATGGCTCTCACGGAGGCGAAGAGATGCCTTGATTGTGCCAAGCCTACATGTGTGGAAGGTTGTCCGGTAAGTATCGACATACCTTCTTTCATTAAGAACATTGAGCGTGGACAGTTCCTGGCTGCAGCCAAAGTTTTAAAGAACACATCGGCTCTGCCTGCCGTTTGTGGCCGTGTATGTCCGCAGGAAAAGCAGTGCGAGAGCCGTTGCATACACTTGAAGATGAACGAACCTGCCGTTGCAATAGGTTATCTAGAGCGTTTTGCGGCCGACTATGAACGCGAAAGCGGCAACATGTCTGTGCCTGAGCTAGCTCCTTCTAACGGTATAAAAGTGGCTGTGGTTGGTTCTGGCCCTGCCGGATTGAGCTTCGCCGGCGACATGGCCAAGCGCGGTTATGATGTCTATGTTTTTGAGGCTTTGCATGAGATTGGCGGCGTGCTGAAGTACGGAATACCAGAATTCCGTCTGCCAAACAAGATTGTCGATGTGGAGATTGACAACCTGCGGAAGATGGGCGTGCATTTCCAGACCGACTGCATCATAGGAAAGACGATAAGCATAGACCAACTTGAGCAGAGCGGATTCAAGGGAATATTTGTCGGTTCGGGTGCGGGTCTGCCAAACTTCATGAACATACCGGGAGAGAATCTGATAAACGTGATGTCTTCAAACGAGTATCTTACCCGAGTGAATCTTATGGACGCGGCCAATCCTACTACTGATACGCCGATGAACATCGGCAAGAAGGTGCTTGTTGTTGGCGGCGGAAACACGGCGATGGACTCGTGCCGCACGGCCAAGCGCCTCGGGGCGGATGTCACTATAGTCTATCGCCGTTCGGAGACGGAGATGCCAGCACGTGCCGAGGAGGTGAAGCATGCCAAGGAGGAGGGTATCAATTTCATGTGCCTTCACAATCCAATCGAGTATGTCGCCGATGAGAACGGGGCGGTAAAACAAGCTGTTTTGCAGGTAATGACGCTTGGCGAGCCAGACACTTCAGGCCGTAGGAGCCCGGTGCCTGTTGAAGGAAAGACGGTCACGATAGACACAGATCAGGTCATAGTGGCCATCGGCGTGTCGCCCAATCCGCTTGTTCCGAAATCCATCAAAGACCTTGTTCTTGGACGGAAGAACACCATTGTAGTGAATGACGACATGCAAAGTTCGCGTCCGGAGATATTCGCCGGCGGTGACATTGTTCGCGGTGGCGCCACGGTCATCCTAGCCATGGGTGACGGACGGCACGCGGCCGCAAGCATGGACAAACAATTGAAAGGCTGAGTCGGAATATGAACGGATTGTATACCATAATATTGCTCATACTAAGCAACGTCTTTATGACGCTTGCCTGGTATGGGCATTTAAAATTGCAGACATCCGGCGTGTCGGCCAAGTGGCCATTGATAGGTGTCATAGCTTTTTCTTGGGGAATTGCTTTTTTCGAGTATTGTTGCCAGGTTCCGGCCAACCGCATAGGCTTTCAGGACAATGGTGGCCCGTTCTCTTTAATTCAGTTGAAAGTAATCCAAGAATGTATCAGCCTTGGAGTGTTTGCCGTAATAGCAAACATATTGTTCCAGGGGCAGAATCTTCATTGGAATCATATCCTTGCGTTCCTGTTGATTATTTGTGCGGTTTACTTGGTTTTTATGAAATAGTAAAGTCTGTTCACTTGGACGTTGAGTAAGAATGCCGTTACTTAGCCTGGAACATAAGCTTGAGAAAAAAGTCATAAGTCGCTTTCAGAAAGCGGTTTATGATTTCAATCTGATTGAAGAACGGTGACTGTCTGCTGGCGGGTCTGTCAGGAGGGAAGGATTCTTTATGCCTGCTTGATTTGTTGTCCAGGCGGATGAGGATAAGCAAGCCCGCTTTTAGGGTGGAGGCCTTGCACATCAGGATGGAGAATATCAAGTATGAGTCAGACGCGTCTTATCTGAGAGATTTCTGCGAAAGCCGCGGCGTAAGGTTCCATCTGGTGACAACGGGATTTGACTCTTCCACTGACAGCCGTAAATCGCCGTGTTTCCTTTGTTCGTGGAACAGGCGGAAGCAGATGTTCCTCAAGGCACAGGAGCTTGGCTGCAACAAGATAGCCCTGGGGCATCACATGGACGACATCATACACACGGCTATGATGAATATGTTTTTCCAAGGTTCTTTCTCCACAATGCCGGTAAGGCTTAAGATGAGGAAGATGCCGCTCACTATTGTAAGGCCTTTGTGCCTCGAGGCCGAAAGCGATTTGCGTAAGTATGCTGAATATAACGGATACCGCAAGCAGATAAAGCTGTGTCCCTATGAGTCTGATTCTCATAGGGCTGACATGAAAGGCCTGTTTGGCAAGATAGAGGCCATGAATGACGAGGCGCGCTATTCCGTCTGGACGGCGCTTGAAAAGGAAGGAAAGCTTGTAGAGGAGTGACATGTTTCGGGCTTGTCTTGCGTCTTGGCATGAGGCGTTTTGCAAAAGGCGGTAAACCGCGATGCGGTTTGCCGCCTTTTGTCTTTCGTTTTGCGCCCTTTTGCATGGTGAAATGCGGCCTTTTGCATAAACGCTGAGGATGCCACGCTTTGCGCAAATTCTGGTATGGCGTAAAAATCTTCGGGTGTATGTGGCTTATACTGGGCAAAAAATGTGTAAGTTTGCACCTTGAACAACACATTATGCAGACGATGAAGGTTAATTTGGAGACATTCGACGAACTGAAAACGCCGTGTTATGTGCTTGAAGAGAAGCTGTTGCGGCGTAACCTTGAATTGATAAGACGTGTGGCCGGCCGACGAGGCGCAGGTTGAAATAATTTTGGCTTTCAAGGCGTTTGCCCTGTGGAAGACTTTTCCTGTGTTTCGTGAGTACATCAATGCCACTACGGCCAGTTCCTTGTATGAGGCGAGGCTGGCTTGCGAGGAGTTCGGAAGCAAGGCGCACACGTTCTCGCCAGCTTACACTGATTATGAGATAGACGAGATTGCAAGGTGTTCAAGCCATCTTACGTTCAATTCGCTGTCGCAACACGCCCGTTTGCACGAACGGGCCAGGCGTGCCAACGGCGCGTTGAGCATGGGGCTGCGCGTAAACCCTGAATATTCAGAAGTGGGAACGGCCCTGTATAACCCCTGTGCGCCCGGCACGCGCTTCGGCGTTACGGCCGACAAGCTGCCCGAACGTCTGCCAGAAGGCATTGACGGCTTTCATTGCCACTGCCATTGCGAGAGTGGGGCGGACGTGTTCGTAAGGACGCTTGAGCATATAGAAGGCAAGTTCTCGCGATGGTTCGGCCAGATTAGATGGATAAACTTCGGCGGCGGACACCTCATGACGCGCCGTGATTACGACGTGCCGTTGCTGGTGAAGACGTTAAGGGATTTCAAGGCAAGATATCCCCACTTGTCCGTAATACTTGAACCGGGCAGCGCGTTCGCCTGGCAGACGGGGCCGCTGGTGAGCCAGGTGGTAGACATTGTGGAAGACCGCGGCATACGCACGGCCATACTAAATGTCAGCTTTACGTGCCACATGCCTGACTGCCTGGAAATGCCTTACATGCCGGCGGTGCGCGGCGCTGAGACGCTGGATGATGCGTCGGATGCCGAAATCTTGTCGGAGAACGTCTACCGTCTTGGCGGCAACAGCTGCCTTTCAGGCGACTTCATGGGCTACTGGCGTTTCGCTGACGGACTGAACGTCGGCGACAACGTGATATTCGAGGACATGATTCATTACACGACGGTGAAAACCAACATGTTCAACGGCGTGGATCACCCGTCCATAGCGCTGGCCCGTGAGGACGGCCGGCTGGAAATGCTGCGCGTGTTTGGCTATGAAGACTATCGCAGCCGCATGGACTGACGTGCTTGCCGATGAATCATCAATGGCTCTTATATATAATATATGTGTTTATGCCGTGAAAAGGGCAAGTTTTAAACGAAAAACAAGAAATTTTGAAAGAAAATGAAAAAAACAGCCCGAAAGTTTTGCAGGTTTAAGAAAAAGCCGTATCTTTGCACCGCATTTAGAGAAATGCTCCTTTGAAAAAGGATACAGGCGGCAATAGCTCAGTTGGTAGAGCGCGACCTTGCCAAGGTCGAGGTCGCGGGTCCGAGTCCCGTTTGCCGCTCAATATTCTGAATAAACCAAGTTTCGGGACGGTATCCCGTTCATATGCCCAAGTGGCGGAATTGGTAGACGCGCACGTTTCAGGTGCGTGTGCCTCACGGCGTGCAGGTTCGAGTCCTGTTTTGGGCACGATTTATTCAGAATATATTTTTATGTTGGAGAGGTGGCGGAATTGGTAGACGCGCTACTTTGAGGGGGTAGTGAAAATTGTTTCGTGGGAGTTCGAGTCTCCTCCTCTTCACATCGTTTGTTTTGTTATCAGGCGGCAATAGCTCAGTTGGTAGAGCGCGACCTTGCCAAGGTCGAGGTCGCGGGTCCGAGTCCCGTTTGCCGCTCTTCTTAAGAACGAAAAATACAATCATGAATTTATATTTACGATATTTTGACAAGGAGACATTGGTTACCAATGTTGATGATGCCATTGATTTTCTATATTCCATAAATGAGATAGGAATGAATCCCGACTTGGAGCGCGACGTGCGTGAATATGTTGCCAGCAGTGTCTACTATCCGAAGCGCTACAAGATACGTCCGAGGGTTTATTTCATAATAATAAAGACCGAGGCGGCTACGATGCTTGACTTCAAGCAGAAAAAGGCATTGCGCTCAAATCTGCATCCAGGCGAGCAGCGCGACGATGTGGCTCCTGCTTTGGCCAGGCTCACGGAGGAACGGCCGGGATGGTATGAGGGCACGCTCGATTTTAAGAGGGTTGTCCTTGTTCCGGTGACTGGCAAGCATGAATACCGGGACACACATTTCGTTGTTAACTGCAAGGCCATGTCTGGACTCGACTGCTATAACCGCATGGTGGAGCATCTGCGCGGGCGGGTTGACAGCCGCAGCCAGTTCCCTTCGGCAAAAGGAAAGAATTTCCATTTCAAGTATCTGGGAATGTGGAAATAACCATTTGTGGGGAATTCGTCTTGTTTTACCGGTTGACGCTGTCGGAATATGAATAAGGTAATGCTCATAGGGAATGTTGGCAAGGAGCCAGTTGTGCGTTATTATGACCATGACCAGGCTGTGGCCACTTTTTCATTGGCCACGACCGAGCGTGGCTATACGCTGCCCAACGGCACGCAGGTGCCTGACAGGACCGACTGGCACAACATCGTGTTGTACCGCGGTTTGGCAAAAGTTGTTGAGAGATACGTGCACAAGGGCGACAAATTGTATGTGGAAGGACGTATACATTATCGCACGTATGACGACCAGAAGGGCATCCGTCATTTTGTTACAGAAGTTTATGCGGACAACATGGAGATGCTTTCTCCAAAGCCTGCCGCCAGTACAGACCGTGGGCAGGACGCGAGGCAGGCAGACAAGCCTGTAGATGATATTGAAGCACCGTTCTAAGCGGTGCTTTTTGTTGATATATAGTTTTCTATGCCATTGGTTTCGATTGAAAATGTCGCTCCAGATGTAAGGATAGGGCTTTGGCAACTCAGCGAAAACGTTGACGGGTTGCTTGGCTTGTGCCGTGACACGTCAGCAATGGAATGCCTTATAGGCCGTTATGCCTCAGACTCTCGCCGGCGTGAAGTGATTGCCGTGCGCTTGCTGTTGGATGCGCTTGTAGGTGGAAATGTCACATTGCATCATGAGAAGACAGGCAAGCCGTATCTGTCAAATGGAATGAATGTGAGCGTAAGCCATACAAAGGGATGCGCCTCTGTGATAGTGTCACCCTGCAGGTTGGTGGCAGTCGATGTTGAATATGTCAGTGAAAGAGTGGGGGCAGTGGCTGACAGGATGCTGCGCCATGACGAGAACGCGGACACACTGCTTATGAAATTGTTGCATTGGTGTGCGAAGGAAACTTTGTACAAATTGTATTCAGACGACCATCTGGCACTTCAGGACATACGTGTGGTGTCAGTTGACGGCGATGATCATGGCGGAGTAATGAAAACAAGAAACGTCCAACGCTGTGAGGCATTGGACGTCAGCTATCGTGTATTTGGTAAATTTGTGCTTACTTACGCGGTTCTTTAGGCTTGTCGCCTTTTTTCTTGAATTTTCCTTTGCCTTTATACTTGCCATTACGTTTGTTTCCTCTACGGTTGTTGTTGCCGTGTTCGGTAACTTTGTATTCAGGAGCTTTACCCAAACCTTTTGGCAATGGCATTTTCTCGACTTCATATCCCAGGAACTTCTCTATCTGCATGAACATTGAGATTTCCTTTCCGCGTACAAGCGTTACGGCTATTCCGTCATGGTCCGCACGTGCCGTTCTGCCAATGCGGTGTACATAATCTTCCGAATCGTGAGGCACGTCGTAGTTGATTACCATGGAGATGTCATCAATGTCTATGCCGCGTGCCACTATGTCGGTAGCCACCAAGACGTCAATCTGTCCGCTTTTGAAAAGGTACATCACTTCATCCCTTTGGCTTTGCATAAGGTCAGAGTGCATTTCTCCGCTGTTGATTTTCACGGACTTGAGATACTTGTTGATCTCCTTCACTTTCAGCTTTGAACTGGAGAATATGATCACGCGCTTTTGTCCGTATGTCTTGAATATGCTTCTCAATACGCCGTTCTTCTGATTTTCATGGCATACGCAGGCTAACTGCTTTATCTTTTCCGCCGGTTTGCTGACTGCCAGTTTTATTGTTGCCGGATTCTTAAGAATCGTTCTTGCCAATTCTTCAATCTTGTTGGGCATCGTGGCTGAGAACATGATTGTCTGACAGTTGGCCGGCAACAGCTTCGCAATGGAAAGTATGTCTTCATGGAACCCCATGTCGAGCATGCGGTCGGCTTCGTCAAGAACAAAGAATGAGACTTTGCCCAAGTCGACATTGCCCATGGTGATATGGCTTATCAGTCTTCCGGGGGTTGCGATTATTACATCTGCGCCCATCTTCATGCTTTTGTATTCCTGGTCATACCGGTTGCCGTCGTTGCCACCGTAAACGGCTACGCTGCTGACAGACGGCATGTAATACGAGAATCCCTGCATGGCTTGGTCTATTTGTTGGGCCAGTTCCCGTGTGGGGCTCATGATGACGCAGTTTATCGACTCCTCTGGGAAATCCTCCTCGTCGAGCATGCTTAGTATTGGCAACAGGTATGCGGCAGTCTTGCCGGTACCGGTCTGTGCTATGCCGAGAACGTCTTTCCCGGCCAGAATTTCAGGTATGCATCTCTCTTGTATTGGAGTGCATGCGGTCCACCCCATGTCGTCTATTGCGTCAAGTGTGTTGTCGCTTAAGTCTAAATCGTAAAAATCCATAGTCATTATTAATTGGGTGCCTTGCGGTAGCAGAAGTATGCCACTACTGTGAATATGATATTTGGTATCCATGCAGCAAGCATCGGTGGCGTGTCCGCATTTATTGCGAATGTCGACGATACCGTCTGCAGCATGATGTATGTAAAGCTTAGTGCAAGGCCTATGCCGAGATATAGTCCCATCCCACCTTTGCGCTTTCTTGAAGAAAGGGACAAACCTATAGTTGTCAGGATGAACGAGGCGAACGAAGTAGCTATTCGCTTATGGAATTCGACTTCATATTGCACTACGTTGCCTGAACCGCGGTCAATCTGTTTGCTTATATAATCGCGAAGTTGCGGACTTGTGAATGTTTCCTGCTGGCCTTTTGAAAAAACAAGATCTGTAGGTTCCATCATTATGGTTGTGTCTTTTACTGACCCGCTTGTGATGGTTTCTCGCATTCCTTTAAGCTGCCTTATGCGCCAGTTGCGTGCCTTCCAATGGTATTTTGAGTCGGAAATGGTGTCATATTGTATTTCGGATGCTGTCATGTGGCTTACCAGTTTCTTGTCCTCGAACTTGTCAAGGCAGAAGCCGTAGCCTTTTTTCAGGTTGTTGTCATAATGCTGTATATACGCTATGACACCTTTGCCTACCTGCAGTTGCACGTTCTCGGCCGACGTGTTTTTCTTTTTGTTTTTGTATATTGTTTCAAAGTTTTGCCTTATGATGGTGCCTTTGGGTATTACATATGCGCCGAGGAAGAATGTCATGATAGAGATAAGTGCGGCTGAAATCATGTAGGGACGCATCAGCCTTTTAAAGCTTACGCCTGCAGCCAGCATGGATATTATTTCAGAGTTGCCTGCAAGTTTAGATGTGAAGAATATAACGGCAATGAAAACGAACAACGGGCTGAACAAGTTGGCGAAGTATGGCACAAAGTTCATGTAGTAGTCAACGACTATCGCTCTTAGCGGAGCATGGTATTGTGTGAATTTGGCAAGGTTCTCATTGATGTCGAAGACTATGGAAATTGAAATGATCAGCGCAATCGAGTAAAAATAGGTGCCGATGAATTTCTTTATTATATACCAGTCAAGTTTCTTAAGATATTTTGCCGGATTGAGAAAAGCCAAATTCTTGCCAAGCCATGTGAACGCGGCAATAAGCCATTTGAGATGTCTCTTCTGCCATCTCGCAAATCTTAAAGCCTTTCTGTATTTCCTTATGTTTTTTGTCTTCATGTTAAATCCGTTTGCCAAGCTGGTCTATCACTGATGTCTTCCATCTTACAAAGTCACCGGCTTCTATGTGCTTGCGTGCGTCTTGTACAAGACGCAGGTAGAATGCCAGGTTGTGTATGCTTGCTATCTGCATGGCTAGCAGTTCTTGGGCTTTGAACAGATGGTGCAGATAGGCCTTCGAGTATGTTCTGTCAACGTCGCAGCCGTCGGGGTCTATTGGTGAGAAATCGGTTTCCCATTTCTTGTTGCGCATGTTCATCGTGCCGTTGTATGTGAAAAGCATTGCGTTGCGTCCGTTGCGTGTAGGCATTACGCAGTCGAACATGTCAACTCCGCGCTCGATTGCTTCGAGAATGTTCTGTGGTGTGCCTACCCCCATCAGGTAACGTGGTTTGTCTTTTGGCAGTATTTCGTTGACAACTTCAATCATTTCATACATCACCTCCGTTGGTTCTCCCACGGCCAGACCGCCGATGGCGTTGCCTTCCGCGCCCTTGTCGGCAATGAATTTTGCCGCGTCGCGCCGCAAGTCCTTGAAAGTGCAGCCCTGCACGATAGGGAACAGTACCTGGTCATATCCGTAAAGAGGTTCGGTTTCGTTGAACCGCTTGATACAACGGTCAAGCCAGCGTTGTGTAAGCATCAGGCTTTTCTTGGCGTATTGGTAATCACTTTGTCCTGGAGGACATTCGTCGAAAGCCATGATTATGTCAGCACCGATGGCTCTTTCTGTGTCGATGACGTTCTCCGGGGTGAAGAAATGCTTGCTGCCGTCAATGTGTGATCTGAACTCGCATCCCTCTTCTTTCAGTTTCCTGATTCCGGTGAGCGAGAACACTTGGAAGCCGCCGCTGTCGGTAAGTATCGGCCGGTCCCATGTATTGAACTTGTGCAGTCCTCCGGCGGCTTTCAGAACATCAAGTCCCGGCCGTAGGTACAGATGGTATGTGTTGCCCAGTATAATTTGGGCTTTCACCTGTTGGCGTAGTTCGCTGAAATGAACGCCTTTGACGCTGCCGCATGTGCCCACGGGCATGAATATCGGTGTCTGTATCTGTCCGTGTGCGGTGGTTATAAGACCGGTACGTGCGTCGCTGGCATTGTCTGTATGTTGTAGTTCGAAAAACATGTCATTAATCCTCAATGCTGAACGTGACGGGATTTTTTACTTTCTCGTCCGTAAGGGCGAAATCCCACACCTCCTGTATGTTTTCTACATAGTGGAAGTTTACGCCGCTTATGTATTCCTCGGATATTTCCTCTATATCTTTCCTGTTGTCCTTGCACATTACTATTTCGGTAATGCCCGCACGCTTGGCTGCAAGTATCTTTTCCTTGATGCCGCCTACGGGCAGCACTTTGCCTCGCAGGGTTATCTCGCCGGTCATTGCCGTCTTGGCGCGGACTTTGCGTTGTGTCAGAGCCGACGCAATCGATGTGGCAATGGTTATGCCGGCTGACGGGCCGTCTTTCGGCGTGGCGCCTTCAGGCACGTGGATGTGTATGTTCCAATGGTCGAAGATGCGATAGTCAATGCCAAGGGTGTCGGCATGAGCCTTGACATATTCAAGCGCAAGCACGGCCGACTCTTTCATCACGTCGCCGAGATTGCCCGTAAGCGTGAGCTTTGAGCCCTTGCCCTTGCTAAGGCTTGTCTCTATGAACAGTATCTCTCCGCCTACGCTTGTCCACGCAAGGCCGGTAACCACGCCGGCGTACTCGTTGCCTTGGTATATGTCGCGGTAGAAAGGCGGATTGCCAAGCAGTTCTTTTATCTCCTCGGGAGTTATCTTATAGTAAGGCAATACGCCGTCTTTCGCTTTCATGAAAGCCAGCTTTCGCAATGCCTTGTTAATCTGTTTCTCCAACTGGCGCACACCGCTTTCACGCGTGTATTGTTCTATTATCTTTTCGATGGCCTGCTTGGTGAACATCAGCTTTTTCTCGTCAGCCAATCCGGTGTTCTCTTTTTCTTTCGGTATGAGATGGCGTTTGGCTATTTCCACCTTTTCCTCGGTTATGTAGCCGCTTACCTCTATCAGTTCCATGCGGTCGAGTAGGGGACGCGGAATGGTGTTAAGGTCGTTGGCGGTGGCTATGAAGAGAACTTTCGACAGGTCGTAGTCCACGTCCAGATAGTTGTCGTGGAATGCGAAGTTCTGCTCCGGGTCGAGCACCTCGAGCAGAGCCGATGCCGGGTCGCCGTTGATGGTGTTCTGCGTAACCTTGTCTATCTCATCGAGGATGAACACGGGGTTTGACGAGCCTGCTTTCTGTATGCTTTTGATTATTCGTCCTGGCATGGCGCCGATGTATGTGCGGCGGTGTCCGCGGATTTCCGCCTCGTCGTGTACTCCGCCGAGCGATATGCGTGCGTATTTGCGCTTCATGGCTGCGGCAATGCTCTTGCCGAGGCTTGTCTTGCCCACTCCCGGAGGACCGTACAGGCACACTATGGGCGACTTCAAGTCCTTTCTAAGGCTCAATACGGCCATGTATTCCAGTATGCGCTCCTTCACCTTCTTCATGCCGTAGTGGTCTTTGTCTAGCACTTTTTCGGCACGTTTCAGGTTGAGGTCGTCCGTAGTATAGCTTTCCCATGGCAGGTTTACCAGCGTTTGCAGGTAAGTCAGTTGTACGCTGAACTCCGGGCTTTGAGGGTTGAGTATGTCGAGCTGTCAAGTTCCTTGTTGAATGTGGTCTCGATGTCCTCCGGCCACTTCTTTTTCTTGGCCGCTTCCATCAGTTCCTTGCGCTCTGGGTAGCTGTCGCCGCCCGTCAGTTCTTCCTTGATGTTCTTTATCTGCTGTTGCAGGAAGTATTCGCGCTGCTGTTCGTCTATGTCCTCGCGTGTCTTTGTGCGTATGTCATGCTTCAGTTCGAGCAGCTGCATTTCGCGGTGTAAGATTTTCAGCAACTTGAACAGCCTGTCCTTCAGGGAGTTTGTTTTTAGCAGCTTCACTTTTTCGGCCACGTCGAGCGGCATGCTCGTGCAGACGAAATTGAGCAGAATCACCGCGTTGTTTATGTTTTGCAGGGCAAACTGTGCCTCGTCAGGTATGTCGTCGTTTTTCTTCACGTAGTCAATGGTCACGTTGCGCAGGTCCTCGATGGCAGCCATGAACTCTTTGTCCTTCTCGTCGGGGAACTTTTCTGGAGCCACTTCCACCACACCTTTGAGGAACGGCATGGTGCTGTTGACGCTTGTCAGCTTGCACCTGCCCATGCCTTGCAATATCACTGTCACATTATTTCCTTGTCCGGGCATCTCGAGCACGCGTATCACCTTTGCGTGTACGCCGTATTCATGCAGTTGTTCTTTCTTTACGGGATTGTCCTCCTCGGCGTTCTTCTGGCAGAACACGGCAAACGCCTGCTCCGGCTTGTCTTTTATTTGGTTTATCAGGTTGAGGCTCGATGCGCGGCCTATCAGCACCGGCGAAACCACGCCCGGGAACAACACCAGGTTGCGCGTGGCCAATACGGGCAGTTCGCCGTCCTTGTCTCCCTCAAACAGTTTCGTTATGTCACCCTCGTAGTCGGCTATCATTGAAAATGCGCTGTTTACTTCTCTGTTCATAAGTCGTCGTTACTTTCCCAAAAGTACATATTGGGGTGCAAAGTTACTCATTTTAATCGACATAACGCTTTTCGACCTCCATATTTTAGTTTTAATAACGTTGGGCGATATTGTGTGATATTTTGTGTGATATTTCTGAGGTTTTGTTTTTGCTGGCAGTGGTTATTCTTATTTTGGAAATATTTATTTTAACTCACAGATTGGAATCGTATCCATGCAAGAAAATCTTTCTATTAGAGTTCCGGGAGGTTGTGTGTAATCTCTGTCGTAACCGTCTCCGTTTTCATCTAAGATCCATGTGTTTTCTTCAAATATCTTTTTCTTTTTTATTTTTCGGTTATTATAGGTTAATTTATACCAATATGCAGTTCCTTGATGTTGATCGGTTATCAAAATATAATTTTTTCTTTTATAAAAATCATAATAAGCAGCCTCGTTATCTTTATAAATCAATTTCATTTTTCCGTTTTTGTAAGTATATATTAATAACTCTGTGTTAGCACAACAAGTACCTTCTTTGATGAAAAGCTCGGGCTTCCCGTCTTTGGTGATGTCATAAAGAAAGTATTCAGCATCAAGATGAAATCCTTCTTTTACCGTGAGTTTTGTTTTGAAAATGAAGTTTATGTAAGCATTTTTGATGCCTTTCTTAGGCCCTCTTTTTACTCGTTCACGGATGTTGTTGAGTTCTTTTTCATAGTTTTTTTGTATTTCTTCTTCGTAGGGCTGCCATGCATTTTGAAAAGCCTCCCACTGTATCGGGAACTCCTTTCTCATATTCTTAATAATGTTAAATGTGTCTTTTTTTAGTTCTTCCTTATAAAACGAATACCATGCCACCTTTGCTATGGAGTCGAGAATGAACCTTTGTTTGAAATATATGGAATCTATTAAGAAGGCTTCATTTTCAATATATTTAGCTCTTATCTTTGGGTATAAAGAATATGATATTATGCTTAAGCAAATGACGAAAGCAATGGATAGAAAGCATTTCATTGTTTGTTATGTTTCCTGATTATTTTACAGCGATTGCGTTATGAAGTTTGGGTTGGCAGTTCTAACTTGAAGATAATGTCTTTTATGTCAGCGTTAATCAGCCAAACATCCATATATTACCTTTGATAAAGAGTTTATTGTTTTTTGATTATGGTTGTAATATGTTTTTTGAATATTTTTATTTAATGTGAGTGCAACTTCGTTACGTGCTTCAAGCCATTTTTTTATTTGAAATTTTAGTTTGGCTGCATCATTTCTGCATAGATTAAAGCATTGTTCATATTCTTCAAGTGTGCCGTAATATTTGTATTCAAATAAACTTGAGTCAACATTTGCCATACTGACTTGTGACATCGCGGAGTCAACGGCGCATTCTATTATGTCTATGTCGTTTTTGTTGTCGTAGCTGCTTTTTTGAGCGTTGTGCCCATTTAATAAATTGTAATCATCATCAAGGCACGCACGCCTGATGAAGCGTATTTCCAAGGGAGTGCTTGCTTTTACGGCATTTCCATAAGAACCGCCAAACCACCATTTCAATTTAAGTATTTGTGATGTTGTTTGATCTAATGAAGTGCATAAATCATTCCAGGCGATTATTTCTTTCTTTATTGCTTTTGACGTATTTTGGTCTGAAAGTTCTAATAGGTTTGTTGTCAGAACATTAATTCTGCTTTCTTCTTTTTCCTGCATTTTTATGGCCCATTCAATTATTCCTCCTGTTGTCATACTGTCGCACTTATAGTCACACGTGTAAGCATTGTCGGCTGTTTGTTTATTTTCACTGATGCTTGGTGTAGTTACATTGGAAGTGCAGGAAGTTAAAAAGAATATAAGCATGGCAGAGGTTGTTTTTACGGAGTTCATCATATATTATTATAGTTAAAAAGAAATGATTTGTAAATTACGTAAATGAAAATAGTGAGTTAGATGTGACAGCAATTCTTATTCACAGGCTCAGATATGGGAGACTGTGTGTAACCAATATCGTACTCGGTTTTCCATTTTATCCGATATTTCATGTCTCGATAATGCCTTTTTAATCTTCGATTAATAATGAGACTAACCAATGCTTGATTTTATATTTAATTTTTTCTGTTTTTGTCCCTTTTTTGAAGTCGTTTATATTTTGTTTCATCATGTTGTTGTAATAAAGCGTATTGTCAATTTCACGTTCACTTATAACAATTCCTTTTTGTACATTCAGGAAAAGTTCTTTTTCGTATAATGAAGCATACCCTTGATGCACGTATTTTATCATCTCCCCGTATGGAATGCGAAGCTCACCGGTAAACCATTCGGCAAAAACTTTTTCTTGGTTGGGAAATAAGTATTCCAATCCTACTTTCTTTCCGTCGTTGTCGGTGTCAATGTCGATAAGGTACAGCTTGTTGTCCTCGATGCTCCATGTGACGATGTAACCGCGCCAACATCCGCTGCATTCAATCATGTGGTTAAACTGTATGCCGTTAGATTCGATGTATGGCTCTAACGGCTCTGTAGCCATACCGTATTTCTTACCTTTGTAAATAAGTATTTCCCTTGCTTGTGCTGTCATGTCTTATTCGTCTATCTCCTTTTTCCAAAGGACTATGAACATTAATTATAGTTAATCCGGATTTAGGACATATTCCCAAGGATAGTCTTACAGCGTACATATAGCTTTTTCTGTTAAATTGTCCAATCCTCTCGGCTTTGCTGTATATTTAACCTACATAAATATTTGTTCATTTTATCGTAATTTCTCATTTTTTGTTTTAAGATTTAATGATACAATTTATTGTTATTCTCATGCAAAATTGTCATAAAAGCAAATACCTGCCCAAATTAACATGAGTGATATGATAAAAATGATAGTAATATTTATAGCTTTACTTATAACTTTTATTATTTTAGGATGTTTACGAAGAGCCATTTTCATTACTGTCCACTAAAAATCGCAAATAGTTCTTTGAAATAATTGAATTACAGTTTGTTACAAGAGATTTTCTTGCGCAACGATTTGAAATCATAACTTTGCAGCCTTAACTTAGGCTGTATATGAATAAAGACAAATACGTTTTCGCCCAAATGGTTGAGTTTTTAGACAACTACAAGTTTCTCCGTATCGTAAAGAAGTATGATGGCAACAAGTATGTTAAGCATTTTACTTGCTGGAATCAACTTCTTACTTTGATATTCGGACAATTGTGTAACCGCGAAAGTCTTCGTGATCTGATTGTTGCGCTGAATGCACATCAAGAGAAATGCTACCATCTTGGGGTTGGGAAACATGTCACTCGGAGTAACCTTGCAAAAGCAAATGAGAACCGGGACTACCGTATCTTTGAGGACTTCGCATTCTATATGATAAGCGAGGCCAGAAAGAAAAGAATAAATGACATATTCAAACTAAACGGAAATGTATATGCCTTCGATTCTACAACGATTGCCTTGTGTCTGAAACTGTTTACTTGGGCAAACTTTCGTACACATAAGGGAGGTATCAAAATCCATACGTTGTATGATGTAGAGACTCAAGTACCTGCCTTTATCCATATAACCGAAGCAAAGATAAACGATGTCAAGGCAATGGATGTAATACCTTATGAGTCTGGCTCTTTCTATGTTTTCGACCGTGCATATAACGATTATCATCGTCTCTATAAGATACATATGATGGATTCGTTTTTTTTGTTGTACGGGCTAAAACAAATATTAAGGCGAAAGTACTCAAATGGAAACGACGTTTACCTAAGAATAAACAGTCCGACTGTGAGATTGAACTCACCGGTATCTATACCCAAAAATCATACCCTGAAACGATTCGTTTGGTGAGGTTTTGGGATGAAGAAGACGAAAGGGAGTTCATTTATCTTACAAATGCAAAACATATTCAAGCCTTACAGGTCGCGGAACTTTACAAGAATCGTTGGCAAGTGGAACTGTTCTTTAAATGGCTCAAGCAACACCTTAAAATAAAGAAATTTTGGGGTACTTCAGAGAACGCTGTAAAGATACAAGTCTACTCAGCAATCATTGCCTACTGTCTTGTAGCTATCATGCAACATGATATGAAACTGGACAGATCGACATACGAGGTTCTACAAATTCTTGGCATTTCTCTTACGGACAAGACTCCATTAATGGATCTCTTCAGCAAAACTAAATTCAATGATGTCAAAGAACAAAGCGGTCTTGATGGACCAAATTTATTTAGTAATTATAATTTTTAACTCGTCCTCTAATTTTTAGTGGACACTAGTGGTCTTTTATTAATTATTAGTTGTATCTTTTTCCACCACCACCTAAAGATTGTACTGATACATGACATTATGGTAGTAATCCACCACCACACGTTGTAAGCGTCAGTGTAAAAGTTTGCTTTGTACAGAGCATCGCCAAACCAACTCCTGATGAGGTTGGGGATAAAGAACAATCCGTGCCAAATGCCGGAATACCACGTGTAAGTTTTTTCAGGGTTAATGTCGCAGAACAGCCAGCCAACAAGACACATCACTGCGATATAAATGTATAATCTTGTTAAACAACATCCCATAACCTTATTTCTTTTTATATTCAGTGAAAAATAGTATTATTAGCAAAATTGCGGCAACAACGTCAACAATATTCCAAATGGTTCGTCCAAGCGCAATCTTTATGAACGGTTGGAAAAGCAATGCCAATGCGCCGAATGTAACTGCAAGTTCTTTTTTGTTTTCCGCATAATAGTTGAATGCCGTAATGGCGAAAACAACCATTGCCGCCCAACGGACGAGCATGTAATACCCATACGGCATTGGCGCAAGGCATAATAGCAGCATTGCTGCAATTATTATTTTTAGTGATTTCATAAGAATTGTTTTTAGTGTGAATTTATTTGGGATTATGTCCGTATTTATTTATATATGGATCACCCTCTTCAAAAAGCATAAATAATTCATAGAATGGTACTAATTGATACCAGCCTGAATGCCCTAAATCATGACAACGTTTTATACCTTGTGCAATAATGAACCAGAAAATTGGAAGAAATAAGATTAAAGAAATAACGGGATTGGTTATTGCAGAAATAAAAGAACTGAGTATTAACCAAATTAAAAAAGAAATGCAATATTCAAAACGACGTATTCTTCCTATAAAAGAAAACGGATGACTAAACATTCTCGGCTTCTTCTTATATAGATTATTAAGAAAAGCAGCTTCTGTCAACATTTCATTATCTTTTTTTTATTTTGGGATTTATTTATCTTTATGATATTTCCATTGGGTAAAATTTTTCTTAAATCATCTTCTTTGTACATTAAAATTAGGTAGGTTATTTCAATCGTTACAAGCAACCATATAAAGTTTGAAAATCTTAAATAACTAAAATCGCTAACATTTAAATAAAGTATGAAACTTATAACTAACGAATAAATTATAGAGATAAAATGGGTCGCTTTATTATTAATTTTCTTATCTCTTATATAAAATGAACCAAGCATTTCTACGTATGAAAAAATAAATGTTGGTATAAAATAAATATCTTCAAGTTCATCATGAATTGTATAAATAAAGTCTTCATAGTTAATCTTGTATCCTAATATAAGAAAAAGAAAAACTACAAATCCTAAGAATAGCACCAATCCTTTGATAGCATTGTTGATAAATGTTTTTTTTGCAAGATTTTCCATAGCTAACAGTCTGTTGTAATCCTTAACTCTCCAAAAGGATTAAGTTAGTAATAGTTAGATTGGGGTATATACAAATAAAAGCGTGGGAGTTCTTACAGTTCGCCCGTCCACGCTTCGAGGCCTTCGCATTGCCCGGTATAGTAGAACGAGCAACGCAGAGACCCCACGCCGGATATGTTTACACCAATATGCTTCACGCCGGAAAGGCGTGAAGATATGATATGGAGTGAATACATACCACGTAGGACATCTACTGTTGCCTTGTTCTTGACTATACCTGAAAGTTGCGAAGTTTCGAAGCGTCAAGACAAAGCGTTTAGTAAACGCCTTTTTCATATATAGCCGCCGTCTGTGCGTTAGGTTTTGCAAACTTGTGCTTGGATAGCGACACGGCAAATATACTGACTTTCGGCAACATCTGCAAGGTTTTGCATGAAAATTTGCATGGCGTTCAGCTTTTTGCCGGATATGAAACAGGCAACAGCAGATTTTTATCTCGTATTTTATGTGTTGGCATATTTCCCTGATTTTCTGTTTGACATTATCGCTTCATTTTATTTGTTTTTCTATGAATTTATTGTAGAACTTTTGCATCACGGTTATGAATTCGTCTGGAAGTCTTTTAATCACTTCTTCTTTGATATAGCCGGGTATCTCCTTGTAATACGCTTCGGCTATTGCGCCGGTTATGGCTCCCATAGTGTCGGCATCGCCATTCAAGGATATTGTCAGCCGTATTGCACTCTCATAATCCGTACTTTCCAAAAAAGCGATGATTGATTCTGGAACAGTGCCTTGGCAGGTTTCATCAAATTGGTAATATTCCTTTATTTGGTCGCAAGTCTTGTTCAGGTTATATCCGAAAATGTCTTCCACGTAATTCTTTATCTCTTGTTTTGACTTGCCAGTACGTGCCAAATAAATGGCTGCGGCTGTGGCCTGCGCACCTTTTATCCCCTCAGGGTGGTTGTGGGTTATTTCGGCACTGTTCTTAGCCGCTTCCAATGTCTTTTCCAACGTGTCGAAAGCCCAGCCTACGGGACTTACCCTCATGGCCGAACCGTTTCCGAAACTGTTGTATGGCTTAGGGTCGTCTTGTCTTAACCAGTCAAAAAACATTCCTCCATAGCCTGCGTTGATGTAACGGTTGCCATAATCCTGCATAATGCCCAACAGGCTGTCGCCAGTCAACAGCCAGTCGGCATTTGCCACGGTCATTACCGTATCATCGGTGAAGTGGGTAGAGTTGTCATTGAACAGCGGAAAATCTGTCGTTCTTGCAGGAATGAACTCATAGTATGAACCGATGACATCACCTGCTATCGCTCCTAAAAGAATTTTATCCATAGTGCGTTTATCATTTTGTGATAATTTCCGCAAAGATAGTTTTTTGTTTTCAATGTTCAAAGCAACAATCTTCTGCAAGCCTTGCGAAACGTAATATTTTGCCGAATGGACGGATTTCATTATTTTTGCAAGCACAAACGGATTCTTCATTTTTCACTTTTAATTTTTCATTTAGCTTATGTCAAGCGGTTTTACATTCAAGCGTTTCACGGTAAATCACGGCAAGTGCGCCATGAAGGTGGGCACTGACGGCGTGCTCTTAGGGGCTTGGGCGCGTGGCGGACGGCGCATATTGGACGTTGGTACAGGCTCGGGACTTATTGCGCTGATGATGGCGCAGAGGTTCAGTGAGGCCGGGGTGACGGCCATCGACATTGAGCCGGGGGCGTGCCTCCAGGCTCGTGAGAATGTTGCGGCGTCGCCGTTTGCAGGCAGGATAAGGGTGGTTGAGATGGCGTTGCAGTCGTTTCAGGGCGGCTTGTATGACGCAATCGTGTGCAATCCGCCGTTTTACGCAGGCACATTGCGCAGCAAGACGGCGGCGAGGACGATGGCGCGCAGCGCTGAGACGCTGCCTTTCGCCGACCTCTTCCGACACGCCGCGCGGCTGCTGGTCGATGGCGGCGCGTTCTCAGTAGTCGTTCCGGCAGCCTTGCACAGTGAGTTTGACGCCGAGGCGGCTTTCGCCGGGTTGTGGCCCAGGCGTGTGTGCATGGTCAAGAGCGTGCCGCGCAAGGCTCCTGGCCGTTGCCTTTTGGAGTATGGCAAGCGGTCGCCGGCTCGCGTCGACGAGGCTGAAGAGTACTTGAACAATGCCGACATGACGCGCTCGGAGTGGTACGCCGGGCTTACTGAAGAGTTTTATCTGTAAATGCCTGGGGGTTGCGTGCTGACTGATGACTATTGTTTCATGTTGAAACGAAAACACGGCAAGTGGCTTACACATTGATTTTCAATGGCGCGTCACAGCGGCGTTGTTCCGGAATAATTGTCCCATTGACCGAAATAACGCAAACAGAGGTGTGCAAACGCAAATGCCTATAATTCATTATGTTACGTTTCTTAACGGTCTGTGTGTGCAACGCCGGACAACCGAAAAAGGCGCAAAAGTGGCTCTAATGGCGTGAAAGAGCCGTCATTTCCACTCGTTTGAACGGCTCTTTCATGTCGATAAGACGGCCTTTGCTGTTGTTAAAGGCCGTCTTTGAGCCTTCGTTGGGCCATGTTTTGATGCTCAAAAGGCGGCAAATGGCAAATGAATGAGCCGTTGCTGTTGGTTGGTCAAACCTGTTTCGCTGATTTTGCTTGACATTCTTGGTTTGACGTTTTGCCATGTCTTTATGCTTGAAACATGACAAAAAGAAATTCATCCGCAGTCCGGGCATATGGCCAGGCACTACGGATGAATCCAAAAAGTTCGTCTTGAAATACTGCGTTTTTATAGTCAGCATGCCCGTGCGTATTCGTGTCGTCGGCAGGGCGTGTCGCCATGTCAGCCGTTTTTGAAGGATACCACTTGCGTCAGTTCCGGTGTCAGGTAGAACGTGTGTAGCAGTGTGTCTTCGCCGATGGATATGACGGCTTTGGTGAAAACGTAAATCCTTTGTGGCGGATTTGCGCCGTATTTTATGTCCTTCTTGAACGCGGCGTTGGCCGTGGCGCTTGTCCTCATGGCATGCACGGCGCTGTCGGCTACAAACCTGGTAGAGTCTATCTTCGTGAAGTCCACGCTGTAGTCTGTCGCGGCGAGATTGGTGTCGAGGAAGTCTTTTACGGTTTCCTCCGCCTTGTGCTGCTTGCCGCAGGCACACAGAATGAAGGCTGCGGCTGTGCCGATGGCCAGTGTCTTTGCGTAATGGTGCATGGTGTCAGGTGTTTTTATTTGCGCGTGGGGATGTTTTTCATTATTTCCAGCAAGTGATCCCATACCATTTGCACAGTGGGGATGAGCAGACGTTCGTCTGGCGAGTGCACTCCGCGCAGCGTCGGCCCCATTGACACCATGTCGAGGCCAGGGTATTTCTCAGAGAACAGGCCGCATTCCAGTCCGGCGTGTATGCCTATTACCTTTGGCTCCTTGCCAAACAGTTTCTTGTATGTGTCGGTGACAATGCCTGTGAGCGCGCTGTCGGGGTTCATCTTCCATGCCGGGTATTTGTCGCCTTGGGTTACTTCCGCTCCGGCCAACTGGAATACGGCTTTAACCGTGTTGCCCATGTTCACGAGGTTGCTTGATACGTTTGAGCGTTGCGATGCAACGATTTCCACCTTGCCATCGGCGGTCATTACGCTTGCCACGTTGCTTGATGTCTCTACCATCCACGCCAGGGCTTCGTCCTGGCACATGGAGTAGGGGCCGTTGTCAACGGCCTGCAATGCCGATATTATGTTGCTGCCTGTGGTCTTGGGCATTACCTGCCGGGCGTCTGTGCTTTCGAGATTGAATCTGATGTCGTGTTCTGTGACGTGGAACTCGTCTTCTACGTCATTGGCGAACATGTTGACGGCAATTCTTACATCTTCCTTTACTTCTGACGGAACTGCGAATATGACGACTCCGTCGCGCGGTATGGCGTTGTGCATGCGTCCCGAGTCGAAGCTTGCCAGGCGCACGTCATACTTGTCATTCATTGTATAGATGAAACGCGCCAGCAGTTTTATGGCGTTGGCGTATTTCTTGTCTATGTCGTCGCCGCTGTGTCCGCCATGCAGCCCTTTCAGCGAGAGTTTCATGAAGAAGTAGTCTTCGGGCGCGGCCTCGGGAGTGAAGCTGAATGTGGCCTTGGTCGTCATTCCGCCCGCGCAGCTGATGAAGAACTGGCCTTCGTCCTCGCTGTCGAGGTTGATCAGCAGATTGCCTTTCATGAAGCCGGGCTTCATGCCGTGCGCTCCTGTCAGTCCCGTTTCCTCGTCTCTTGTGAAAACGCATTCTATCGGTCCGTGCTCCAGGCTGTTGTCGGCAAGCACCGCCATTTGCATGGCGCAGCCGATGCCGTCGTCTGCTCCCAAAGTTGTGCCTTTGGCCCTGAGCCATTCTCCGTCGACGTAAGTCTGGATAGGGTCTTTCGTGAAGTCAATGTCCACGTCTACCAGCTTGTCGCATACCATGTCCATGTGGCTTTGCAGTATAAGGGTCTCGCGGTTCTCATAGCCCGTTGACGCCGGCTTGCGTATGATGACGTTGCCCGTCTCGTCCACTTCGGTCTCGAGGTTCAGCCCGTTGCCGAAGTCTTTGAGGAACTCAATCATTTTCTCTTCATGCTTTGAAGGGCGCGGAATGGCGTTTATCTTTGCAAATTGTTCAAAGACGCATTGTGGTTGCAGGTTTTTCTTGTCCATTGTTCAATATTGTTTTTTGTTTATGTTTTCCGTATCTGCCGATGGCTTTTCGGTATTTGCGGCATTCGTGTCCCACGTGTGGGACGCATGCTTAAATGTAAAATAAAAACTCGTTTCTCTCTCATTTATTTTGCATTTCGCTCTATTTGCACTATCTTTGCCGCAAAAATACTGAAAAATGGCAGAAACTTTCATCATCGGCATGTTAATAATTGCTATATCGATGGCTTTGCTTTGCATAAAGCTGATATTGCTCAAGGATGGAAAGTTCTCCTCGCAGCATGTCAAGGACAATCCCGGCTTGAGGAAGCGGCGGATACACTGTGTCATGGAACAGGACAGGGAAGCCCGCTTGGCCGGGCGGCATGCTAAAGACAAGGTCGTGAATGAAAACATATAAATATAATTAGGAAGACATGAAAAAAGTAATTTGTTCGGCCGCCGTTGTGGCATTGATGTCATTGGTTGCGGCTTCGTGTAACAAGCAAGCCCCTAAAGTGGACGAGAAACCTGCTGCAGCCGCATCGGCGGGCACAGACATGAAGATAGCCTTCATAGAGGTTGATTCGATAATGTCGCAGTATAAGTTCTGTAAGGAATATTCTGCAATACTTGAGAAGAAAGGGCAGAACATCCAGAACACCATCAGCTCGAAGGGACGTTCTCTGCAGAACGCTGTGGCAAAGTTCCAGCAGGATATACAGAACAATAAGTACACCCAGCAACAGGCTGAGGCCGTGCAGGCTGGTTTGCAGAAGCAGGATGCCGACCTGAGGGAATTGCAGCAGAGGCTTGGAGCTGAGTTTCAGGCTGAGACAGACAAGTTCAACAAGGCCTTGCGTGACAGCATCCAGCATTACCTTGCCATATATAATAAGGATAAGAAGTATTCTTTAATATTGAGCAAGGCCGGCGACAACATTCTTTATGCAGACAAGGCTTACGACATAACAAACGAGGTTATCTCAGGGTTGAACAAAGCTTAAGCCAGCCAAGACTGAAAAGAAAAAGTAAGCCGTTAGGTTGCTCTCGAAAAATGTGGGGAATGCATACATTTCATGGTTGTGCGTTCCCCACATTTTTATATATTGTCATTTTCAGTTTGTTTTACTTCCACAATTTTATTCTCCATCACATACCATAAGAAACCTCTAATGTTTGCGTGTCCCATGTCTTGGAGCAGACGCATGTATTCTTTGATCTGCGTTTTGTGGGAATTGCGTTCTGTGCCGAATTTGAAGTCTATTACTGTAGTCTCGTTGCCGTCAGTGATGACGCGGTCGGGACGGCGTTCGGTTGTTTTGCCGGTAGCATGGTCGTGTTCAAGTATGGAGCATTCGTTGAATACACGCCAGCGAGGTGCAAACCAGTCAGCCACACGCTTGTCAGACAGGCGCTCGGCCAACAATGCGCGCATCTTGTCTACCGTAAGGTTCTCGTCATATATGATTCCGTCGAATTCCATTTGTCTTAGTGCTGTGGGAATGTCGTTTACGGTGTGTATGGTTGAGAACAGCTTGTGCATTATGTTTCCGGCCTCGATGTATTGTTTGCGGTGGTCATTGCCTCCTGATATGAAGTCGCGGCTTTTGTTGCTTTGCCTGAAGTGAGCGTCATACTGTGGTGGATACATATGGATTTCATGTTGCTTGAGAGGCTTGAGAAAGACGTTTTTTGTGTGTTTGCGGTCGTCGTTTGTGCTTTTGCCAAGAATTTCAGAAAGGCTGCCATATTCAAATACAGACGGCTTGTCGGACTCCTCTGTGTTTTCTTCAAAGCACACGCCGTCAAGTTTTTTTGCAACGATTGGCAGGCATTGCTTCAGCAATTCGGAGCGATTGGGCTGTCCGTTTTTTGTTTTGCCATTGCGTCCTATGACCGTAAGGCTTTGTCCGGCACGTGTAAAGGCTACGTAGAGCAGGTTGAGATTGTCCACACGGTTTTGTACATGCTCGTTCTTGTAGTCTTCTGCATAGATGGTCTCGAGCAACTTTTTGGAATAGTCGACTGGTACAATGGGCAAATCGTTGAACGGTGGGCATGTGGGGTTGCACCATAATGTTGTGTCGCGGCTTTCAAGCACCCAGTCACAGAACGGGATTATCACATGCGCGAATTCGAGTCCCTTGCTCTTGTGAATGCTGATGAGTCTTAAGCCCGTTGCAGTGTCGCTTTGTATTGTTGTGCTGTGCAGGTCGTCGTTCCACGCCTCGATGAATTTATTTATGTTTCCGGGATTGTTGGCAGAAAAGTCGGCGACTTTGTCATAAAAGGCACATATGTATGCGCTTTGGTTGTCAAGCCTTTCTATTTCAAAAGTGGAATAAATGTAATCGATAGTTTCAAAAAGAGGCTTTTTATTCAAGCTTTTCATGTTCATGAGAAACTTTGCAGGCAACAGCGTGTTTAGGAGTTCGGGATTTTCTGATGCGGCTGTAAGCATTTCACCGTGTCCGAGGCGTGAGCCGAGTACGTTTTTCTGATAATTTACGGCCAGGCAGGCTTTGCTAAGCACGTCATCTGGATTAGCCAACAGCGTCAGGGCTTGCATGATCATGTTTACGGCGGTTGATGCGTCAAGCCTGAAAGCTTCGTCGCTGACAATGTTCAGTCGTGGAAATGTCTTGCCTAAATAGTCTGCCACCAATGGAATGTGTCGGTTGTAGCGCAAAAGTATTGCAATGTCAGACTCCTTTACACCGTGTGAGAGCAAGTCTTGAATGCTTTTGCCTGTGTGGTCAAGCATGCTGTGTTCATAATCCTTGTTGGGGAGCATGATTATTTTTACAAATCCCCCGTTGCTTCCGCATGACGATTGGCACACGTCTGCGTAAGCGGAACGTATCTCGTTTGCGGATTCTTCACCGCTAGTTTGAATTTCCTGGCCATATTCAGTTTCGGCAGCTGTTTTGAAGAAACAATTGTTGAATTCTACTACATTGTGTCTTGAACGGTAATTTTTCTGTAAAGTCTTTATTTCCAGGTTCTTTTCGGGAACGCTGAATTGAGAGCTTATGCCATTGAGGAGTCGCCAGTCGCCACCACGCCATCTGTATATGCTCTGTTTCACGTCGCCTACGATGAGGTTGTTTATAAGCGTCGAGCCGTCTTTGCTGTGGCTCATGCAATCTTTCAGCAACACTTTGAAATTGTCCCATTGCACAGTGCTTGTGTCTTGGAATTCGTCAATCATTATGTGTTCCAGTCTGCATCCGACTTTTTCAAACACGAATGGCGAGTCGCTGTCCTTGATAAGTGTGCGTAGCAGATGTTGCGTGTCGCTAAGCAGGAAGCGGTTGGCTTCGCCGTTGAGTTCTCTTACTTTTGCCTCAATGCTGCTTAACAGGCGCAATTTGTCCAGATGCTTCAGCGTGAAGTCTGCCGTTGCAAACAGCTTCCACTGTTTCGGCCTGTCTTCTTCTGCTTTCTGTAGTAGAGGCATAAGGCTGCGTTCTGCCAACGATACTATCAGCTTGCGGTCCGGACTGGATTTTGAAGCCCAACTTTCCGCATCGGATAGGCATTTCTCCATAATTTGTGTCTTGCACTTCTTGTCGCTGAAGTCGTCGCCCTTTAGTTTGTTGAAATAGCTGCATATGCCATTTGCTTTTTTTGCGTATGACGTGGGGTGCAGGCCTGCTTCCTCTGTGTTTTCTCAAATTCCTGGGCATATCCTGCCATGTGTTTCTTTGCGGCGACACGTATGGCTTTTAGCTGTTTTGTGTATTCGTCAAAGAAGTTTTGTCTTGAGATTGTTGTGTCAAGCTCGTCGCTGACGGCTTTGTAGAAATCTCTGAATATGGTTTTGCCGAATTTCTTTATTTGCCCGATGACATTCCATCCTTTGTTCTCGTTTATATTGGAAAATATGTAACTTATCAGCCATTGAAGGATTATGCTGGTAGAGGTAAGCGACTCTATCAGGCTGTCCACTGCCTGTTCTTCTACTTGCGTGTCGTTCAGTCCTATTTTCAGGTTTGAGTGAGGTCGAGTTCACGTGCAAGGTTGCGCAGCACCGACTGGAAAAACGAGTCTATGGTCTCTATCCTGAAGTAATGGTAGTTGTGTATCAGCAGCTTAAAGCCAGCCCTGCCTGTCTGCTGGCCTGCTGCTCGGTTATGTCGAGGCTGCTGCACACGGCCTTCATGTATGTTGCGGAGTCGGGAAGCATCTTCCAAATGCCGTACAGCTGGCTTAGTATGCGCAGCTTCATTTCCTCTGTGGCCTTGTTTGTAAAGGTTACTGCAAGGATGTTCTTGAAGCAGGCAGGATTGTCAATCAGCAGTTTTATGTATTCTACGGCCAGTGTGAATGTTTTTCCGCTGCCTGCACTTGCCTTGTATACGGTTAATGGTTTCATGTATTTACAGTTTCTATTTCGTATTTTCTACTTTTCGCCATTTCTACTTTTTGCCGTTCCTTACCAGTCTCTGAACAGTTCGAAGCCGAAGCGGCAGCCAAAGCCGTCAAATTCTTTGTTGCGTGTAGCCATGAAGATGCCCATCGAGAAGAAGCGGTTTGTGAAGCCGTAACCATATTCGATGTACGGCGTGAGATGCTCTACGAACAGGGCGTTGACGTATATCCGTTCCATCTCAATCATCCTGCCGATGTAAGGTATGCGTGACAATACCATTAGCGGCGACTCGTATGTGGCGTTGGCTCTTGCGTAATATTCCGACACATTGTACCAGTTTCTGTTGAGCAGTTGGAACTCTCCCGTCCAGTTGTCGTTCCATCCTACGGGTATGTTTTCGTCCCTGAAGTTGGCATAGTCGAGGAAGTAGGAGTTTTGGCTCTTTGAAGTATAAAATCCTCCGCCCAACCTTAGCGATAGACTTCTAAGTGAATAAAGCCTTTTTATCCATGCCACGTCAAGCTCGAAGCGTTCGTATTCCATGTCAGCCTTGCCTGCGTGTATGCCGCGTTCATAGTCTGTGGTGATTATAGGGCCGCCCCATCCGGCCGGTCGGAACTGTACTTGCAGTGACGGTGCAAGCGAATAGTACGACGTAGGGCGGCCTGCCATCTCGAAACCAGCCTTGTCTACGGCTGAACGTCGGTGGAATACGAGACCGGGTTTCACGCTCCATTGGTCGGACAAGTCGTAGTTGGCGGCAAACTTTATGTAGAAATCTTTGAAGTAGTCGAGGTTCATCTTGTCCCAGTCAATCGAGTCGAGAGTCTCATGTTTCACCTGGTCTACTATGCTGGAATTGGTAATCCTGTTGCCGTTTCCTATTTCCAAACCGACGTATCCGTTCCTTTTCTTGTTGAAATTGAACTTTACAGGGATATTGAAGTACAGTTGTTTCTGCTTGAACGAATAGCCGGCGTTGAAGGCTATGGAAAAGTCGCTGTTGAGCGAGAACTTATAACTGCCGTTAATCTTGAACTTGTATGTAAGGCCGCGCCGTCCGCTATAGCTCAAGTATAGAGGGTTGAGTATGGGCGAAATCCTGAATGCTCCCTGCCTGTTTGTTCCGAAGTTGCCTTTTGTCCTGTTGATGACGTAGTCTCCAAACGAGTTCCATAATATTTTTTTCCACATGCTCTCTTCTTTTTTCAGCCTTGTGGAGTCGGCTTTGTTGCGTGCAGAATCGTTCCTGGCATAAAGCTCCTTTATCTCTACGGGCAGAGGGTCGGGCCTTATTCCTGCCATCATCCGTGCATCGTGCGAGTTCACTACAGAATCCGGGAGGTATATTGGATTGTCGTAGACGGAATGGAACGATGCCTTGATTTTATTTCCTATGAAATGAAACGATGCGTCAATGTCGCATGTCTTAGGCAGCAGTGAGCGTATGCCTTTTTTGCCCATTTCAGCGGAAACGTGGAATTCCAACATGTCGAATTCTCCGCTGAAGTTGATTTTTATGATGCGTCCCGTATTTCTGTCGGTTATCGCCGAGCCGCTTACAAGCTGCGTATTGTACCGTTTCGGGCGGAACACTATTTCAGCCCTGTTGCCTGTAAGGTTGGTTATTGTATACCTGTAAAGGCTAACGTTATGGCGGTTGAACGGCGAAAGCAGCTGGTTGTCGATGATGGTTATTCCGTAAATATCTGGCAGCAGGTATTTGTTGAGTATCGTCATCGCGTTTTTGTGTCGCGGTATTGTGCCGGTGTTGAGTTGCAGCACGGCGTCCTTTACCGTGTTGTCCTTAATGTATATTGTGCTGTATGATTCGCCTGCGAACTCCCTGTGGCCGCGTGATATGGCATACATTGACGGCACCGTCATGAGCGTAAAGTTGCGTTTTTCGGTATTGAAGTAATACCTTATATATATATTCGTGTGCGTTCCGTTAAGGCTTACGGGCATACTTTGCCTGTAAGCCAGCACCCGTTGCAGTGTCAACGAGTCGGTGGCGGCTTTTGCATCGGCTGCAGATGGGCGGAACAGCAACAGCAAGACGCACAGTGCGACGAAGCCAAAATGGAGTTTCATAATGCAAATATACGAGTATTTTTCCAATCATATTAAAACCCTACAGTTAATTTTGGAATGTTTTGTCCAATATTTGTTTACAGTCAAGGCATTCTTGCCAGCAGGCTCTCTTGTATGGATTGCACGGTCTTTACGGCGTTTTTCCCAAACCTCGTCTATGTTTTAAGATTTGACGGAATGTCACAGAAAGCTTTGTATACATTACAAAGTGTCAATTGGAAAATGTCTTGAAATACGGCCAAACTACATAGTTGTGACACTTGCAGTAGGTTGTTGTGCCTCCGGTGGCGTTTCCGGAATGTCGCAATATGTGTTCTTTTTAAGAACAACGGACTGTTTATCACCATAGAAAATGCGGCTAAAATGGTTGTAAAAGGCCGTCGACAGGAAGCCGAAAGATGGCTTTTTGTTGTGTAAAAGACGGTCTTTTGGCTTCCAATCAGGCGTGTTTCATTGCACACTGCATGGCCGTTGGCATGTAAGCTGTTGACTTTCCGGATGTTAGGTTTGCACACATTTCTTTTCGTTTTTTGCGGATTAGCCTGATAGTTATCAGAATACCGCATTGTGAGAGCGTTTGGAAAATCCATTATGTCATGCCTGGACGGTTTTTTGAAACATCCTGTAGTTGTGGCTGCATGATGTGAAACATCGTGTAGCCGGAAGTCATGCCGATTGGCGTAGGATGTTTTTCGCTGACAGCATGTTTGTTGCCGGATACATATAAAAACTGCACAAATAATTTGCTTGTGTGCAATAAATAGTCTATCTTTGCACAAATTTTTGAATTTTGTGCAATGGAATCAATACCAAGTTTCAACTCGTACATCGAGAAAAGCGTGATAGACAACTGGGACTGTGACGCACTTACCGACTACAAGGGTGTCACCCTGCAATATAAGGACGTGGCGCGCAAGATAGAAAAGCTGCATATCATGTTTGAGAACAGCGGTGTGCAGAAAGGCGACAAGATAGCCATCTGCGGCCGCAACAGCGCCAGCTGGGCTGTTGCATTCCTTGCAACGCTGACATACGGAGCGGTGGCCGTGCCCGTACAGCATGAGTTTACGCCCGACCAGATATACAATGTTGTCAATCACAGCGAGGCCAAGCTGCTGTTTGTCGGCGACGTTGTGGCCAAGTCGGTGGATGCTACCAAGATGCCGAACCTCGAAGGCGTAATCTACATTCCAGACTATTCGCTGCTCGTATCGAGGACAGACAAGCTGACATTCGCGCGTGAACACCTGAATGAACTGTTCGGGAAAAAGTATCCCAAGGCGTTCCGTGCAAACCATGTGGCATACCACAGGGAAGCGGACCCGGACGAGCTGGCCCTAATCAACTATACCAGCGGCACGACGGGCTTCTCGAAAGGTGTCATGCTGCCTTACCGTGCATTGTGGGGCAACCTTGACATGACAATCAAGATGCTTGGCACGCACATCCCCAAACGTTCGAACACGGTGAGCATATTGCCGATGGCCCACATGTACGGAATGTCGTTCGAGTTTCTGTTCGAGTTCTGCCACGGATGTCACATATTCTTCCTTACACGTGTGCCAAGTCCTGCAATAATCGCACAGGCATTCACTGACATAAAGCCGGCGATAATAATAGCCGTTCCGCTTGTGGTTGAGAAAATCATAAGAAAAAAGGTGTTCCCAAAGATTCAGACGCACAAGATGCGCCTGCTTATGAACATGCCAGTAATAAGCAAGAAGGTGAAGCAGGGAATATGCGAGGAAGTTATGGAAGCTTTTGGCGGTAATCTATATGAAGTTGTGGTCGGAGGCGCGCCGTTCAACCAGGAGGTGGAGTCTTTCCTTAAAAGTATCGACTTTCCGATTACGGTGGGTTATGGAGCGACAGAGTGCGCCCCTATCATAACATATACCGATTACAGCGAATTTGTGCCTACTTCATGTGGAAAGCCGGTAATTCACATGGAGGTCAAGATTGACAGCCATGACCCTGAGAACGTGCCGGGCGAATTGCTCGCACGCGGAACAAACGTGATGCTCGGGTATTATAAGAACGAGGAAGCCACCCGGCAGGCTCTTGACAGTGACGGCTGGTATCACAGCGGCGACCTTGCCCTGATGGACAGCAATGGATATGTGTACATCAAGGGACGTATAAAGAACATGCTGCTTGGCGCTAACGGCCAGAATGTCTACCCGGAGGAAATCGAGGACAAGCTCAACAGCATGACACTTGTGGTGGAAAGTCTTATCGTGCAGAACGGCGACAAGCTTGTAGCCCTTATATACCCCGATTATGAAGAGGCGAAACACTTAGGCTTCTCCAAAGAAGATTTGAGGCATGTAATGGAGCAGAACATCATAGAACTGAACATGCTTATACCGTCATACAGCAAGATTGCGACTTTCAGGCTGATGGATGAAGAGTTTGAGAAAACTCCCAAAAAGAGCATCAAGCGGTATCTTTACAAAGATGCCGGCCTGTAAGGCAGATATGCGTTATTCCGAGGGGTACGGCCAAGAAAACCGTACCCCTCGAACGTTTTATTGAATATGTATTGCCGGAAGATTGCGACAGGTGTAGAGGGGAAGGCGTTTGGATTTGTCGTACTTGATTAAATTCTCGTTAAACATTAAATTTTTTCGTGCGACAAACTTTCATGTTTTAATATTATTTCGTAATTTTGTGGCTGAATATATGAAAATATCATGTCACTTGTAATTGTTTCCATCTTGCTGATAGGCTATATCATTATCGCTACCGGACATGCCACCAAGGTAAACCGGGCGGCGATAGCGATGTTTGCCGGTACGGCAGGGTGGGTGCTTTACATCTGTTACGGTACGGATTTTGTCATGGGGCAGCACGCCGGGGAATATGCCGATTTCCTTGCCGGTGCCGCACCGACAAGCTCGAATGTCAAGCAGTACATAGCGGAAGACATATTTATAAAGTATGTGGGCAAAGGGGCGGAAATAGTGTTGTTCCTGCTTGCCACGATGACTATTGTCGAGATATTGAACAACAATGGCTGTTTTGACTTCTTGCAAGAGCTGATGAAGACACGCAACAGCAAGAAACTGCTGTGGATAATGTCGATAATGACATTTGCCATATCTGCCAACCTTGACAACCTGACGACAACAACGATGATGCTTGTAATAATGCACAAGCTTCTGCCCAACCGTCGGCAACGCATGATTTACGGGTGTGCGATAGTGTTGGCTGCCAATTGTGGAGGTGCGTTGACCGTAATAGGCGACCCCAACGGGCTTGTGCTTTGGAGTACAGGGATTGTTACCGCAACAGATTTTTCGGCGTCACTTGCGCTGCCTTGCCTTATCGCATGGTGCCTGCCTACTTATTGGCTGAGCCGCAGTTTGCCGGAGCATATTGATTTGCAACTGTCAACCATGCCTTATCGTGGGGACGATACGAACCTGAACAAGTGGCAGCGTGTGCTGATGTTGATACTCGGCATCGGCGGTTTATGGTTCATCCCGACATTTCATAACATTACAAAGTTAAGCCCGTTCCTCGGCGCATTGTGTGTGCTTTCGCTCTTATGGATTGTGAATGAGATATTCAACCGCAAGCTGATGAATGTGGACCAGATGATGCAACGGCCTGTACCGCGCGCGTTGCAATATGGGATAATACAACTTATGCTGTTTGTCATGGGTATCATGCTTGCCATTGGAGCAGTGCGTGAAACAGGCGTAATATCGCATATGGCCGCTTTCTGTGATGCCAATATACAAAATGTGTGGATAATGGGAGTGGTGACCGGTGCCGTCAGCAGCGTGCTTGACGCTTTTGCTTCGTGTATGAGCTTTATCTCTATTTATCCTGTTGTAGATGCAGGAAGCCTCACGCATTTGGCTGATTCTGAATATATGTCGTCGTTCGTTCAGAACGGCATATATTGGAAGATAATAGCTTTCTGCTCTGCAATGGGCGGAAACATCCTTCCTTTGGGTTCTGTAAGCGGACTCGCTCTTATGAAAATGGAGCGCGTCCATGTAGGATGGTATTTTAAGAATGTAGGTTTTGTCGCTATGATAGGCTGGCTGTTGGGGCTTGCCGCAATGTGGGCTTTAAATTGAATTGGGAAAAACAAAAAATATTATGGGTAGGATTAAGACTATTGGTATTATGACTTCGGGAGGTGATGCTCCCGGGATGAATGCCGCCATACGTGCGGTAACGCGGGCAGGTATCTGCAATGGTTTTAAAATAAAAGGTATTTACCGTGGATACGATGGCTTGATAAACAATGAGATTGCTGATTTCACTACCGAAAATGTCAGCGGTATAATCATGTCGGGCGGTACTGTCTTGAAAACTGCACGCAGCAAGGAGTTCACGACTCCGGAAGGCCGGCAGAAGGCTTATGATAATATGGTGGCAAACGGGATAGACGCTCTTGTGGTAATAGGCGGTAACGGTTCGCTTACGGGTGCGATGCTGTTTGCGCAGGAGCATGACGTATGCTGTATAGGTTTGCCCGGTACGATAGACAATGACTTGTATGGCACGGATTCTACCATAGGCTATGATACTACTCTCAATACTATTGTGGAATGTGTTGACCGCATCCGTGATACAGCGCAGAGCCATGAGAGGATTTTCTTTGTTGAGGTCATGGGGCGTGATGCCGGGTTCTTGGCACAGAACAGTGCCATTGCTTCAGGTGCCGAAGCAGCCATCATACCTGAAGACTCAACCGATGTAGACCAGCTTGCGCGTTTCATGGAGCGTGGAATAAGAAAAAGTAAGAAAAGCTGTATTGTCATTGTGTCGGAAAGCCCGAAGTGTGGAGCATTGTATTACGCAGACCGTGTACGTAATGAGTTTCCCGATTATGATGTGAGGGTGTCTATACTTGGCCACTTGCAACGTGGAGGAAGGCCTACTGCGCATGACCGAATCCTTGCAAGCCGTACTGGCGTAGGCGCAATTGACGCAATCATGCAGGGGCAGCGCAATGTGATGATAGGTGTACGAAACAATGAAGTCGTATATGTTCCGTTGAGTGAAGCCATACGTTCGGACAAACCGTTTGACAAGAAAATTAATAACAGTTCTTGATGAATTGAGCATATAAGGAACAGTGTGAACATTAAAGTTGTTAAAATGGTATCTTTTGAATGCAAATAAAAGTTTATAGAACGATTTTTTAACTGACAGATACTTGCAGGAGAAAAACTATTTGCTAATTTTGCGTTTTCGAAAAGATATACTTAAAAAATAATTATATGGAACAAATTAAAGGACATATTTCCCAGATTATCGGTCCTGTCATCGATGTGTTTTTTGACACAAATGGTGGAGATCCTGAGAAAGTGTTGCCTAAAATTTATGATGCGCTTGTAGTGAAACGTCCTGACGGGCGTGACCTTGTAATCGAAGTGCAGCAGCATATCGGCGAGGATACGGTTAGGTGTGTCGCAATGGATAATACCGACGGCTTGCAACGTGGGTTGGATGTGTTGTCTACAGGCCGTCCTATATTGATGCCGGCAGGCGAGCAAATTAAGGGCAGGATGATGAATGTCATCGGGCAGCCTATCGACGGTATGGCTCCACTGGATATGGATGGCGCTTATCCTATCCACTGTGAGGCTCCAAAGTTTGATGAGTTGTCTACTCATAAGGAAATGCTTGCCACGGGAATAAAGGTTATCGACCTGCTTGAACCGTATATGAAAGGCGGGAAAATTGGCTTGTTCGGCGGTGCCGGTGTGGGGAAGACTGTGCTCATAATGGAGCTTATCAACAATATTGCCAAAGGACATAGCGGTTATTCTGTTTTTGCCGGAGTCGGCGAGCGTACCCGTGAAGGCAACGACTTGATTCGTGACATGCTGGAGTCTGGCGTTATACGTTATGGCGAGAAGTTCAAAAAGGCGATGGAAGAGGGCAAGTGGGATTTGTCCCTTGTAGACCCGGAAGAACTTAAGAAGTCACAGGCAACGCTTGTTTATGGCCAGATGAACGAACCGCCAGGAGCACGTGCTTCGGTCGCATTGTCAGGTCTTACCGTTGCGGAGGAATTCCGTGACCATGGAGGCAAGGACGGAGAAGCTACGGACATAATGTTCTTTATTGACAATATATTCCGTTTTACACAGGCAGGTTCAGAAGTCTCGGCATTGTTGGGACGTATGCCTTCGGCCGTTGGTTATCAGCCTACGCTTGCGAGTGAGATGGGTGCAATGCAGGAGCGTATTACTTCAACAAAGAATGGAAGTATCACATCCGTACAGGCTGTATATGTTCCGGCGGACGACTTGACAGACCCTGCGCCGGCGACAACGTTTACCCATCTTGATGCGACTACGGAGTTGAGCAGAAAGATTGCCGAACTTGGTATTTACCCTGCGGTAGACCCGTTAGGTAGTACATCGCGAATACTTGACCCGTTGATTGTGGGTAAAGAACATTATGAATGCGCACAGAGAGTTAAGGAAATATTGCAGCATTACAAGGAGTTGCAAGATATAATTGCAATTTTGGGAATGGACGAGCTTTCGGATGAAGACAAGTTGACCGTAAACAGGGCGCGCCGTGTTCAGAGATTCTTGTCGCAGCCGTTTACAGTGGCTGAACAGTTTACCGGACTGCCTGGTGTAATGGTTCCCATTGAGGAAACCATCAGGGGTTTCAATGCCATACTGGACGGCGAGGTGGATGACCTTCCGGAGCAAGCCTTCTTGAATGTTGGTACTATAGATGACGCAATAGCCAAAGGCAAAAAACTTCTTGAAGCTGCCAAAGGCTGACATAGCATATACGGATATGAGCTTAAAACTTAAAATAGTTTCACCGGCGAGAAAGTGGAATTTGACGATTACGTTGAAAGCGTAAAGGTTCCGGGCGTGATGGGCAATTTTGAAATACTTGACAATCACGCGCCCATTATCTCTGTGCTTCAAAATGGCATCGTTGAATATACCACAAAGGACGACAAAGGACAGTTGACTGTTTCGGGAGGTTTCGTTGAGGTGCATAAAAACGAGGTATCGCTATGCGTTGAAAAAACACAATGAGCGTACTTTCTGCATCTTTGTCGATATCTTATTTTGTTGTCATAGGGTTGGCTTATGTTAAGGGATATGATATTGTAAAGCGCTATTCTCCGAGCCATCTGGTGCATTTCTATCTCGTTATGGCGGCCATACGCATGATTTTGACGGCAACGATAGTGGTTGTATATGTGCTTTTATCCGACAACAGGGCTGATTCAATCAGATTTGCGGCAATGTTCATGTCAATGTATGCTGTGATGATGGTTGTGACACTGATATTAAAACATTAATAGAGAATGAACCATTTAATAAGGTTACTGTGTGTGACGGCATTGATGTTGCAGGCATTTGTGGGCACGGCTAAGGCTGCAGGCCAAGATGCTGACATAAAAGAAGTCGTGCTTGAGCACATTAAAGATTCTTATGACTGGCATATAACCGATATCGGTGACAAACCGTTGGTTATACATTTGCCTGTAATTGTTAACAGCTCTACAGGTTTCCATGTGTTCAGCAGCGCACGGTTTTCAGAAGAAGCCGATGCCAATGGATACAAGCATGGCCCTTTTAACCTTGCAATAGCGACAAAAGGTGATAATGCTGGAAAGATAGTAGAAATTGATAGTGCAGGCAAGGAGTCGCGTCCGTTTGACATTTCCATAACGAAGACGGTAGCCGTCATGTTTATAAATGTCATCATTCTGTTTTGTTGTATATTGATTCCGGCGCGTTGGTATCGCAACCGAAAGGTCAGTGACCCTGCTCCAAAAGGTTTTACGGGCTTTATAGAAATGCTTGTAATGTATGTTGTGGATGAGATAATAAAGCCAGGCGTAGGCAAGGGATACGAAAAGTACACTCCTTATCTGCTTACTTGCTTTTTCTTTATTTTCGTCTGCAATGTTATGGGGCTGATGCCGTTTCCTCCTGGGGGAGGAAATGTGACGGGCAATATTGCGGTCACATTCTTTTTGGCATTGTGTACATTTATCATCGTCCAGTTCAGTGGCAATAAGCATTATTGGAAAGATATATTTTGGCCGGATGTGCCGACATGGCTGAAAGCGCCTATACCATTGATTCCTGTAATAGAATTCGTTGGTATATTCACCAAGCCTTTCGCGTTAATGATCCGACTTTTTGCCAACATGATGGCCGGTCATGCGATAGCATTGGCTATAACATGTATAATTTTCCTTGTTGCGAGCAAGGCGATGGTAGTGTTCTTCAGCATGTCTGTGGTAAGTGTTGTAATGAGCATTTTCATGATGTGTCTTGAGTGTTTGGTATGCTTTATCCAGGCAATGGTGTTTACCATGTTGAGTGCTGTGTTCATTGGTTTGGCGAGGGTTGAGCCGGAACATAGCAAGTAAGTGTAAAAATAAAATTGAATAAACAATAAATTAACACAAACGATTATGATTTCATTATTATTAGCAACGGAAGTTGCAAAGTTGGGTGCCGCTGTAGGCGCAGGTCTTGCAGCCATTGGTGCAGGTATCGGTATTGGTAAGATTGGCGGTCAGGCCATGGATGCAATGGCGCGCCAGCCCGAAGTAATGAACAAACTTTTTACGAACATGATTGTTGCCGCCGCTCTTATAGAAGGTGTTGCCCTTTTTGCTGCGGTTATTGCATTCTTGTGTATTTAATAAGACGAGTCTGTCTTCGCGGTTGTAATGACGATTGCGAAGTTGCTCTCAAAAAACAGCGTATGGATTTATTGGTTCCAAGTACAGGCTTGCTATTTTGGATGACCGTCACGTTTCTCGTGGTTCTTGGCATCTTTTGTAAGTTCGGCTTCCCGGCGATAATTAAAATGGTCAATGGTAGGAAGGCTTACATCGATGACAGTCTGCGAAAAGCGCATGAGGCAAACGAAAAGTTGGCCAATATACAAAGAGAGAGTGAATCCATCTTGCAGGAAGCCCGTGAAAGGCAGGCCTTGTTGTTGAAAGAAGCCGCTGCTACGCGTGATGCAATAGTAGAGTCTGCTCAAGGTAAAGCGCGTGAGGAAGGCAATAGGCTTCTTTCGGAAGCCAAGGCTGAAATAGATAATCAGCGCCGGGCTGCAGTTGGCGACATCCGAAGGGAAGTTGCAACGTTAAGTGTCGAAATAGCGGAGAAGATACTCCGTGAAAAGCTTGGCAACGATAAGGCGCAGATGGATTTGATTGACCGTATGCTGGATGAAGTTTCTTCTGAAAAAAGGTAATTGTTTATGGATTTAGGATTAATATCGGTAAGATATGCGCGTGCTTTGCTTAAGGCTGGCATTGAAGAAGGGCGTGACGGTGATGTCTATACTGAGATGCAGACATTGGCTGACAGCTATATAAATGTTCCAGAACTAAAGTTTACCATAGATAATCCGATGCTCTCAAAGGCTGACAAGGAACAGTTGTTCCTTACGGCATCAGGCGGAAATCCTTGCGAACTGACAAAAAGGCTTTTCAAGTTGGTATTGAAGGAGGACCGCGAGAGTGTTATGCAATTTATTGCTAATTCATATATCACATTATACCGGAAGCAGAAAAATCTAATCCGTGCTAAACTTTTAACCGCTACTACCGTGTCTCCTGCCATTGAACAGAAGTTACGGAATTTGGTGGAAAGTAAGACGAGTGGAACTGTAGAATTTGAAACTAAGACAAATCCTGAATTGATAGGAGGCTTCATATTGGAGTATGATACATACAGATTGGATTTGAGCGTCAAATCTATGTTGAATTCCATTTTGTCAAAACTTAAGTAACAAACGATTGTAGTTTATAATATGTCAGATAAAATTAAACCGAGCGAAGTCTCACAAGTCCTTCTCGACCAACTCAAGGGCATAAGCGGCAGTGCCAAGTTCGACGAGGTGGGCACGGTGTTGCAGGTCAGCGATGGCGTTGCCCGTATTTACGGACTGCGCAATGCGGAGGCTAACGAATTGCTTGAGTTTGAGAACGGTACGATGGCTATCGTCATGAACCTTGAAGAGGACAATGTCGGATGTGTGCTTTTAGGCCCTACTTCAGACATTAAGGAAGGAATGCACGTAAAGCGTACCAAGCGTATTGCCAGCATTAAAGTCAATGACAATATGCTGGGGCGAGTTATAAATCCCCTTGGACAGGCCATAGACGGGAAAGGTGATATTGACTTGACCGGATCTTTTGAAATGCCGTTGGATCGTAAAGCTCCAGGAGTGATTTACCGTCAGCCAGTGAAAGAGCCTCTGCAAACCGGACTTAAAGCCGTAGACTCGATGATTCCAATCGGGCGAGGGCAACGTGAGCTTATTATCGGCGACCGCCAGACGGGAAAGACGGCGATAGCTGTCGATACGATAATTAATCAAAAGAGTTTCTATGATGCCGGCAAGCCTGTATATTGCATTTATGTGGCCATAGGGCAAAAGGCTTCAACAGTGGCGGCATTGGTTGCCAACTTGAAGGAGCATGGGGCGATGTCTTATACCATAGTCGTGGCCGCTACGGCTGCCGATCCTGCCGCCATGCAGTATTATGCACCTTTTGCAGGTGCTGCAATAGGCGAGTATTTCAGGGACAGGGGATATTCTGCGCTTGTTGTATACGATGACTTGTCAAAGCAGGCTGTGGCATATCGTGAGGTATCACTTATCCTCCGCCGTCCTTCGGGACGTGAGGCGTATCCAGGTGATGTGTTCTATCTGCACAGCCGTCTGCTTGAACGTGCCGCAAGGATTAACGACCAACAGGAAGTTGCGGAGCAGATGAACGATTTGCCTGAGTGCATGAAGGGGCACGTAAAGGGCGGAGGATCGCTTACGGCGTTGCCGATTATCGAGACGCAAGCAGGTGACGTGTCAGCGTATATTCCTACTAACGTGATTTCCATCACTGACGGACAGATATACCTTGAAACAGATTTGTTCAATCAAGGTTTCCGTCCAGCAATAAATGTTGGTATTTCAGTGAGCCGTGTCGGTGGTTCTGCGCAGATAAAGAGCATGAAGAAAGTGGCCGGAACGCTGAAGATAGACCAGGCACAGTACAGGGAGCTGGAGTCATTCTCAAAGTTCTCGAGTGATATGGATGCTGTCACGGCAATGACTCTCGACCGTGGACGAAAGAACAATCAGTTGCTCATACAGCCGCAGTACAGCCCTATGCCTGTAGGTGAGCAAGTGGCAATTCTTTATTGCGGTACACACGGCTTGATGCACGATGTGCCGGTGGAGAAAGTCCGTGAATGCCAGGATACATTCTTGGAGAAGATGCGTTCATCGCATTCCGATGTCATCGATACACTTGCCAGCGGCAAGATTGGCGATGAGGAGACTACTGTCATCGAGTCTGTAATGGCAGACATTGCAGGCCAGTATAAAAACTGATTGATTTATGCCGTCGTTAAAGGAAATAAAAAACCGCATATCGTCTGTAAACAGCACGCGTAAGATTACCAGTGCGATGAAGATGGTGGCTTCGTCAAAACTCCATCATGCACAGGTGATGATTGAAAATATGCTGCCTTATGAGACGATGCTTGAACATATCCTCAAAAGTTTCTTGGCTTCAGAGGTAGATGCCACGACAGTGTATAGTGTCGAGCGTCCTGTCAAGCGTGTCGCGTTGGTAGTGTATTCTTCAAACAGCAGCCTTTGTGGCGGCTTTAATGCCAATGTCATCAAGATGATGCAGCACGTCGTCGACGAATACAAGGATTTGGGTAAGGACAACGTGATATTATATCCCGTTGGTCGCAAGGTGGCAGAAAAAGTCGCCAAGCTGGGGCTTTCATGCTCTGGTGACTATTCGGGCATGGCTGACAAGCCTTCTGTAAATCCTTGTATAGACTTGGCAGAAACGCTTGCCAAGCAGTTTGTCGCCGGCGAGATAGACCGTGTTGAAATTATATATCATCATTTCAAGAGTGCCGGTTCGCAAATTCTTACGCGTAAAACGTTACTTCCGATTGACGTAAAAAGTGAACTTGAGTTTGACGACGAGCGCGACCTTTCATCGAATATTGCATCAGACGAGCCTGTTGCGTGAGCCTTAATTTGCAGTACAACAAGAGCCGTCAGCAGGGAAAGACAGGTTAAAAACCATTTCCATTCAAAAACGGGAAGGATGTTCAATGACAATTTCATTGTGTCGGTTTTTGGCTGCTGTGTCGGAGTGCTTTCTGTTCCGTAGCGGTTCACTCCAGTCACGGCATAGTATAGTTTGCGGTTGCCGGGTTTTAAGGCAATGCGGGTTGACAGAGTGCGTGCGGCAATGATGTTGCGTGCGTCGGCCGTGTCTACAGGCCACCTTGTCGAGGCATATACGTTAAATGTTGTTGCTCCAGCGGTCGGTTCGCTGTCCCATGACAGAATGTCGTAGCCTCCATATGGCCTGACATTTAAGTTTTTGGGGGCAGATGCTTTTGCCGTGTCGCTTTTTCCCATAGACGGTATTAATGCCGGGTATGGGGCGAAAATATTTTTTGTGTAATTGTAAATGCCTTTGGTGTCGTCTCTTAAGAAGCGTTCGCGAAAAAAGGCGAAGCCCATGCCTGCGCCGCGTGCCACGTTGAGTTGGCGTTTGATTTCTTCCGCAGGCCAGTTGCCTTCTTGTTGTGACAGGAAGTATATGCCTGTGCCGGGTACAATTGTGAGTCCGTGACTGTTTTCTTTCCAGTCGAAAACAAACGGATAGAAATTGTTTCCGCGGAAATACATCATCGGGTATAGTTGGTCTACCAGGTTCGCGTTGATCCATTTTTGTGTGTCTTGGCAACCTTTTGACAACGCGTTCCATCCTTTGCTGGAAAACCTTGCAAGGTCAGAACTCTTGCCTATGGTCGCACAGCTTAGCTTGACCCATGGCTTGATCTGCTTTATGCCATCGTGCACGGCGCGCACAATTGCGGTGATGTTGTCTTGCTGCAATTTTAGTTCTGCGTTGTCTGTTCCGTTTTTTACGGATGTCAGTCCGTTTATTCTGTGTTTTCTGCGTTTTTGTTTTTGTATGTTCTTTTTTCTGTCGGGCCATGTTTCTGGATAACGAATGTAGTCCAGATGGATTCCGTCAATGTCATATCGGTTTGCAATTTCCTTGCATATGGAGGCTATGTACGTTGCAGCTTCAGGCCTTGCCGGGTCGATGTAGCCTTCGTCCCCGTTTTTTGTGACCAGTTTGGGATGTTTGCGCCGCAGCGCGATACAACCTGCCGAGTTCCATTTCCCCACGGGCATCACTACAATCCACGCTTGTATCTCCATTCCGCGTTTGTGGCATTCGTCTATTGCGAAAGCCAACGGGTCGTATCCGGGAGACTGTTTGGACATGCCTGTAAGGCAGGCGTCCCATGGTTCTATGGCCGACGGATAGATTACGGTCGCGCGTATGCGTGTCTGGAAAAGCACTGTGTTTATGCCTGCGGCTTTCAGTTTGTCGAGCACAAGTGTGAGTTCTTGTTTTTGTTTTTCAGACAAGCTGGTGTTGACGGCCTTGTTTTTCGGCCAGTCCAGTCCTCCAAGGGTGGTGAGCCATACGGCTCTTACTTCATATTTCGGATGATTGCCGAATTGTGCGGATTGCGCTTTGCATGTCTCGGCAAACATGATTGTTTTCACCAATGCGGCTATGCAAAGCGGCAATATTCTTAGAAGTCTCATTTGCTTGTATGTCAATGTGGAACCTAATATCCTGCAAAGTTATACTAAATCTGTGGAAAAACCTCCAAAATTCGGCAGATTAACGCAATGTAATCTGTGAATTAAGTAGCTAGGAGAAAATCGCGGAAGTTGGATAGAGGGCTGAATAGCGTTTCAAAGCGGATTGGAGAAAGAGAACGGTTTCCTAATCGTTACCCGTCAGAAATGCAGATTTAACAGTCACCGTTCCGTTTGCGCCGCTCTGCGTAGGTTTGCTTGTCAAGGTTTAACTCGTTGATTTATAGTTTTGCAACCAAAAAAAGAACGAGTATGACAAGGAGCACATTTCGCGTGCTGTTCTATGCGAACGGCAGCAAGGAGAAGAATGGAACTGTCCCCATCATGGGACGGGTTACAATCAACGGAACGGTGGCGCAGTTCAGTTGCAAGCGGAGCATCTCAAAAGAACTTTGGGATGCAAAGGGCAACCGTGCCAAGGGCAAGAGTTTGGAGGCAAGGGAAACGAACCTTGCGCTTGACAACATCAAGGCGCAAATCATCAAGCACTACCAGCGCATATCCGACCGTGAGGCGTTTGTGACGGCAGAAATGGTGCGCAACGCCTATCAAGGCATCGGCGGCGAGTATGAAACGCTGCTCAAAGCCTTCGACCGTGAGAACGAGGTGTTCAAGAAACGTGTCGGCAAGGACAGGAAAATGGCGACCTATCAGTCAAGGGTAGTGGCAAGGAACTATGTGGCGGCATTCATCAAGTCGTTCTACAAGCGCAGCGACATGTCGATGCTGGAACTTACGCCCGACTTCATCAAGGAGTTTGCGGTCTATCTCGCCACGGAAGCGGGATTACGCAACGGCACGATATGGGAAAAGTGCATGTGGCTGAAAGGCGTGGTGATGCGTGCGCACTTCAACGGACTGATACCGAGAAACCCGTTTGCGCAATTCCACATCAGCCCGAATGTCAAGGAGCGTGAGTTTCTGACGGAGGATGAGTTGAAGGCGGTAATGACGCACGAGTTCTCAGATCCGAAACTGGCATATATCCGTGACTTGTTCGTGTTTGCGAGTTTCACCGCCCTTTCTTTCGTGGACATCAAGGAACTGAACAACGACCGAATCGTGGAGGTGAACGGCGAGAAGTGGATTATCTCCAAGCGTCACAAGACGGGCGTACCTTTCCAAGTAAAGCTGCTGGACATCCCCTTGCAGATAATCGAGCGTTACCGACCGTTCCAAGAAAACGACTTCGTATTCCCCAATCTGAACTATTGGTCAATCTGCAAGCCGTTGAAGAAGATTATACGGGAATGCGGCGTGAATAAGGACATCAGCTTCCATTGCTCACGTCATGGATTCGCGACCCTGGCTCTCTGCAAGGGTATGCCGATAGAGAGCGTAAGCCGCATTTTGGGACATACGAACATCGAAACGACCCAAATCTATGCGAAGATAACCGTGGAGAAGCTGGATAACGACCTCACGATGCTGGGCGACAAGTTGAGCAAGTCATTCGGTAACATCAAGGTGGCAGGGATATGAAACGGGCAACAATCACGATGGACGTGTGCGGCAGGGTTGCCGTGCCGTTCGATGCCGCCAACGTGTGGATGAGCGAAATGGAGTTGGTAACGCTGTTTGATGTAATCGCCCCGACACTCCGTGCCGCCGTCCGAGCCGTGTATAGGAGCGGAGTGTTGCAATCTTGCGAAGTGGAAAGGCGCATCAGGCTGCCAAACGGTTATTATTTGGAAGTGTATGCCCTGCCAATGGTCGTTGCACTTGCCTTCCATATCAACACACCCAATGCCGCAAGGGTGCGCAATGTCTTGCTGGAAAGGCTGTGCTTGCGAAAAGACAGACAAATGCTTTGGCTTTCGTTAGGTAACAGCATATCGTGTAAGTGTTAGCGAGTGCGGTTGCGTGTCACTACGCCCATGCACTCACACAATCCAAGTCTGCCCGAAGAAGTACCATTTTCCGCTTCTTCGGGCTTTTTCTTTTCGCCTTTTGATGACTGATATTGCCCATCTTACTGCATTTTCTTATCCGTCGGTTTCTTTTGCGCCGTTCTGCATCGTTTTACGTATCAAGGTTTTAACCGTCATGCCGTAGCTTTGCACCCATGTTCAACCCGCCTGCCGACAAGGTGTCGGCGGCACAAAAACCTATATTTGAAACATGGAAAAGAAAGAAGAATTTATCCGTGTAGGCACAACGCTCTACAAAATTGTGGACCAGCCCCGAATTGACGGCGGCTATGTGAGGAAGCGCATCGCATGGAACTCCGAGACCCTGCGGCAGGACTACGGCAAGGACTACATGGCAAGTGTTCCGAAGTATGACGGCTTCTGCACCGTACCCGACCATGTGGGCTACAAGCCAGTAGTCGGCAAGTTCCTCAACCTTTACGAGCCGATAAGCCATGTTCCCCGACAAGGCGACTTCCCCTGCATCCGCTCGTTGGTGGAACACATCTTCGGCGAACAGTATGAGTTGGGGATGGATTACCTGCAACTGCTATATCTTTACCCCGTTCAGAAGCTGCCCATCCTGTTGCTCGTGTCCGAAGAGAGGAACACGGGCAAAAGCACGTTCCTGAACTTCCTGAAAGCCGTATTCCAAAACAACGTGACGTTCAACACCAACGAGGATTTCCGCAGCCAGTTCAATTCAGATTGGGCGGGCAAACTGCTCATCATGGTGGACGAAGTGCTGCTCAACCGCCGTGAGGACAGCGAGCGATTGAAGAATCTCAGCACCACACTGTCCTACAAGGTGGAGGCAAAAGGGAAAGACCGTGACGAGATAGGCTTCTTCGCCAAGTTCGTGCTTTGCTCCAACAACGAACACCTGCCTGTCATCATTGACGCTGGCGAGACACGCTATTGGGTGCGGAAGATTGTGCCGCTCCAGAGCGATGATACCGACTTCCTGCAAAAGCTGAAAGCGGAAATCCCCGCTTTCCTGCACTTCCTATGCAACCGTACACTCTCCACCGAGAAAGAAAGCCGTATGTGGTTCAATCCGAAGCGGCTGGAAACGGATGCCCTGCGGAAGATAATCCGAAGCAACCGCAACCGTTTGGAGATAGAGATGGCGGAACTGCTGCTCGACATCATGGCAAGCACAGGTGTCAGTTCTGTTTCTTTTTGCCTCAATGACATTATCCCGTTGCTCGTCTGCTCTCAAGTAAAGGTGGAGAAGGCGCAGGTTCGGAAAGTGGTGCAGGAATGCTGGAAGCTGGCTCCTGCATCCAACTCGCTTTCCTACACGACCTACCAATACGACTACAACCGTGAATGCCGTTACTCACCCGTCAGGAGGATTGGACGCTATTACACGGTAAGCAAGGAACAATTGGAAACACTTTGACATTTTGATGAAATGATGAAAGTATATATAAATATAAAGAATGACAGCGACTTACATTCTCATCAAACGCTCAACAAAAGTATTTGGCTGATGAAAAGAGAAAGCGGACGCAGCCCCACACATCACTTTTCTTTTGGCGAGCCGTTTGATGAAACGCTGATGAAAGGATATTGTAGTGTATGTCAGTATGTTAGACTATCCAATCATCAATTCATCGGATTTTCACCCCTCATCAAGTCCGCCGGAGAAGCAACAGAGGTGAACATCGCTATTCGCAGACAGGTCGGACGGACTTCCGGTTTGCCGACCGACAAGGGAAAACCGATGTCACTGGCGAAAAGAAAAGGCAACCAATGTCCGCCGACATCACCGCTGACGCCGCCGCAGGCTTTTGGGAAACAAAAAGCCATAGCTTATTAGGGCGTTTTCTTCACGCACCGCTGACGCTAATGCTAAAAACGCCCCAATGAGCCAGTGGGGGCGTACCCCTCTGGACACCCCCGTTTGCCCCGTGCGGCTATAACCGCAGGCAGGCGGACACCGACAGACAAGTTTGTATAACCTCTAAAACAAGAAACGAACATGGGATACATAAGCATCCAAATCAACAAGGCGAAAGGTTCGGCTGACACGGGCGCATCCGACCACATCGAACGCAAGACTACGCCCAAGAACGCAGACCCCACACGCACCCACCTCAACCGTGAACTGGTAGAGTTTCCCGACGGTGTGGCTGACCGCACCGAGGCTATAAGCCACCGCATCCGCACGGCTGGCATCAAGCGGAAGATAACGCCCGACCAAGTACGGGCAATCCGCATCGTGCTTTCGGGCACGCACGAGGACATGGCAAGGGTGCAAGACGAGGGCAGGCTAAACGAATGGTGCGGAGACAACCTGCAATGGCTGCACCGCACGTTCGGAAAAGAGAACACCGTATCGGCTGTGCTGCACATGGACGAACACACGCCGCACATCCACGCAACGGTCGTGCCGATAGTGACAGGCGAGCGCAGGAAAGCAAGGAAGAAGCAGACGGAGGGCAGACGCACCTACCGCAAGAAAGCCAACGCCGTGCGCCTGTGCGCCGATGACCTCCTGACCCGTGAAAGGCTTGTCGCTTACCACGACAGCTACGCCGCAGCGATGGCGAAGTACGGATTGCAGCGTGGCATACGGGGTTCGGAAGCACGGCACACCACTACCGCCCAATACTACCGTGACCTGAAACGGCAGACGGGAGAGCTTGAAGCCAACGTGCGGCAGTTACAGACCGAACAGCAACAGGCGGAACAGCGACTTGATGAAGTGCGAAAGGAAATCAAGTCGGAGAAGTTGGAAGCTGCCAAGACCGAGGCAAAAGCGGCACTCGTGGCAAAGGTCGGTTCTCTTTTGGGCAGCGGCAAATTGAAAGAGTTGGAAGCCGACAACCGCACATTGCAAGACGAAGTTGCCGCCCGTGACGAGAGTATCGAGTTGTTGCAACAGCAGATGGAGCGGCAACAGGAGGAACACAGCCGCCAACTGATGGAACTGCAAGCCCAGCACCGCAGGGAGATGGCTGATAAGGAAGCGGCACACCAAAGGGAAGTGTCATTCCTGAAATCCATTATCCAAAAAGCCAAGAAGTGGTTTCCGCTGTTCCAAGAGTTGGTGTATATGGAGAAGCTCTGCCTCAAAGTCGGTTTTAACGAAAGGCAGACCGCCACACTCATAAGCGGCAAGCCACTGTTCTACAAGGGCGAACTTTACTCGGAAGAACACAAACGGAAATTCAAAACCGAGGAAGCAGGCTTCCAAGTGGTGAAAGACCCGAAAGACAAGTCTAAAGTTTTGCACTTGCCATCAACGGGCAACTGATTGGCGAGTGGTTCAAGGAGCAGTTCGACAGGCTGTTCTCATCCATTAGAAGGACGGTTACACCGCACAGAAAGGACAAAGGCTTAGGATTGTAAACAATGCCAACGGGAGGGTAGCAAGTTTGTGTTTCGGGCAGACCAAAACCGCTTGCTACCCTCCCGTTGGTTGAAACGTCACTTTATTTGTGCTCTAATCCTGCTCAAACTCGCTTGTGTGATACCCAAATAAGTGGCGATGCTTCCCAACGGCAATCGCTGTAACAAATCAGGTTCTTTTTCCAATAGCTCCTTATATCGTTCCGAAGCAATAGCGGACAACATGGAAATCAGCCGTTCTTCAGTGGCAAGCAACTCCATCTCCGCATAACGCCGCCCCCAATTGGCGATGTGCAAGTCTTCTGAAAACAATTCTTTCAGTTTTTTCCTTTTCAATACATACAGGACTGAATCCTCCATCAGCTCCATCGTTTCATATCCCGGCTCGTCGTTCACGTAGCCTTTCATGGAAACGAGAGTCGCCCCTTCCCTGCCGACCCAAAAGGTAATTTCTTTCCCGTCCACCGAAGTATAGGCGCGGACTATGCCTTTCTTGATGAAAAAGATATTCTTCTCCACCTTGCCGCTTTCCAACACACGGAATCCTTTGGGGTATGAAACTTCCGTCAGGCATTGCCGTAACCTGTCGAGGGATGCATCGGGCATGGCATATCTCAAGTTGATGATTTCTTTTATATCCATAAGTTCGTTGCTGTTGTCGGTGTGCAAAATTATAAAATAGCACACGGAAACGGGAATGAACGGTTGCTTTTTTGCAAATGCAAAATCAGTTTTTGCCAAATGCAAAAAGCCATTAGGGATTACTTGCTTACTTTTGCGCCCGAATTTTAATAAATCATAGGTATGAATTGGATAATCTTATTATTGGCAGGATTGTTTGAGGTGAGCCTCACATTCTGCTTAGGGAAGACGAAAGCAGCGTCAGGACTCGAATTTTATTTGTGGGGAAGCGGATTTCTGGCTTCTACAGTATTGAGTATGACCTTACTGGCCAAAGCGGTGCAGACGTTGCCTTTGGGTACGGCATACGCCATCTGGACAGGCATCGGGGCGGTCGGCACGGTCTTGATAGGAATATTCGTTTTCAAGGAGCCTGCCACTCCCATCCGGCTTTTCTTCCTGTTCACACTCATTGCTTCCTTGATTGGATTGAAAGTCGTATCATATTGAGAGGAGGCGGAAAATGAAGTATGAATTGAGGGAGAATCAAGGCATTCCGGCACCTCTGCTGGCTTTGATGGCAGTCGCTACCGGACTTTCCGTTGCCAACTGCTACTACAACCAGCCTTTGTTGGGCAGCATGGCAAAGGATTTTGCGGTAAGCGACTTTTCCGCCAGTATGGTGGCGACATTGACCCAGATAGGCTATGTGGCCGGGCTTATGTTTGTCATTCCGCTTGGCGACTTGGTTTCACGAAAGAAGCTGATATTGGCCAATTATGTCATTTCAGCGTGCGCATTGCTTGCCATAGCACTCGCCCCGAACATTTATTGGGTATGGGGCGCGTCCTTGCTTGCCGGAGCATCTTCGGTTATGCCGCAATTCTTCATCCCGTTAGTGTCTTACCATTCAGCACCTGCACACAAGGTGCGCAATGTGGGGATTATACAGTCCTGTCTGCTCATAGGCATTCTTGGCTCACGTGTGTTCAGTGGCTTTCTTGCCGATGTGTGGGGATGGCGTTCCGTATATTCCGTGGCTTGCGTGTTTATGCTTGGGTGTTTTCTGATGATTCACAAGATGTTGCCCGTACTGTCTGCTCGTTCTCTGGAAAGTTATGCAGGACTGATGAAATCCTTGTTGCGTCTGTTCTCCAAATATCCGTACTTGCGTATCGCCTCGTTGAGGGCGGCATTGGCTTATGGCTCGTTCTTCGCATTGTGGAGTTGCCTTGCTTTCCGAATGAAGCAAGAGCCTTTCTTCGCGAGCGACGATATTATCGGGGCACTCGGTTTGTGCGGATTGGCAGGTGCATCTACGGTTGTATTCATTAGCGGATATATCCAAAAGTACGGCGCAAGATTCTTCTCCATCGTCGGAGGATGCGTTATCTTGGCTGCATGGTTGTTGGCATTTTTTGGAAATGACAGCTACTTGTGGATGATAATCGCCATCCTTTTGATTGATGCAGGAATGCAATGCATCCATTTGTCAAATCAGACCAGCGTGGTCTCCCTCGACGCATCCGCCATCAACCGAGTCAATACCGTTTATATGACCATCTACTTCCTGGGCGGTTCTGCTGGTACGTTCGTTTCAGGTCTGTTTTGGCAACATTACGGATGGGCAGGCGTGGTAGGAGTAGGAGTTGCCTTTACCGTGGCTTCCTTGTTCGTTAATTGCTTCCAACCAAGACTGCATAAGGATGAATGCTCAATATTCTGACTAAAATAATTTTTGGAATGATCCTTTCAGTCTGAATATTTTTCATACCTTTGTACCGTAAGAGTTTCCCAAACAAGCAAAGCGATGCAGACCACGGCAATTGGGACGGTTGCCAACTCATTACCTGAAAACGAAGTAATTCTTCTAACTCTCTTGATTTCAAAGAGGTATATTCCTTTATACAGATTTACGCAAAATTTTGGTAATCTCAAATTTAATGATTAATTTTGCAAATCAATTATCTAAAGATGGGTATATGAAAAAATTAGCAGTTTTGTTGGCTGCCATTCTTATGTCAGTGGTGGCTAATGCCCAGTTTGAGCAGGGCAAATGGTATGTTGGAGCATCTGTCACAGGGCTTGGTATAAGTTACAGTGGCGTAGAAGAGTTTAATATCGGCCTTGAGGCCAAGGGCGGCTACATGATTGCTGACGACTGGATGCTTCTCGGCCAGTTAGGGTGGCATCATAGCGGCCTTGAAGGTGCGGCAGACGAGGTTTCTCTTGGCATAGGCGGCAGGTATTACATTGTACAGAACGGATTATATCTCGGGGTCAATGCCAAGCTCGTGCATGCCAATCATAATTATAACGACCTGATGCCTGGCATAGAGGTGGGCTATGCGTTTTTCCTGAACAAGAACGTTACAATCGAGCCTGCAATATATTATGACCAATCGTTCAAGAGCCATTCTGACTATTCAAAGATTGGATTTAAGGTAGGTTTGGGAATTTATTTGTAATGAATGATAAATTGATTTTGCATATGTATTCAGTTGACGAATTGGAAGACAGGCTTATTGACTTGGCCTTTGCCGAGGACATAGGTGATGGAGATCATACAACTTTGTGCTGTATTCCCGAGGACGCTATGGGAAAGTCTCATCTGTTGATCAAGGAAGACGGAATCCTGGCCGGTGTTGAGGTGGCCAAGAGAGTGTTTGGCAGGTTTGACCCGACCCTTAAGGTTGAAGTACTTATGGGCGACGGCTCAAAGGTGAAGGGGGGCGATATCGCAATGGTTGTTTCAGGCAAGGTGCGCTCCTTGTTGCAGACGGAGCGACTTATGCTCAACATAATGCAACGAATGAGCGGCATTGCAACGATGACGCATAAATATGTGGAGCGCCTGAAAGGAACTCATACGCGTGTTCTCGACACAAGAAAGACGACTCCCGGCATGCGAATTCTTGAAAAACAGGCCGTAAAGATAGGTGGAGGAGAGAACCATAGGATAGGGCTGTTTGACATGATATTGCTAAAGGACAATCATGTAGACTTTGCCGGCGGCATAAAAAACGCCATAGACAGATGTCATAAGTATCTTAAGGAAAAATCGCTCGATTTGAAGATTGAGATAGAAGTGCGCAACTTCAGCGAAATCCAGCAAGTGCTTGATTGTGGGGGAGTTAGCCGTATCATGTTTGATAATTTCTCTGTTGACGATACAAGGACGGCGGTGGAGATGATAGCCGGCCGGTATGAGACGGAGTCGAGTGGTGGAATAACATTCGACACGATACGTCAGTATGCCGAGTGTGGCGTCGACTATATATCCGTTGGAGCGTTGACTCATTCCGTCAAAGGACTGGATATGAGTTTTAAAGCTTGCTGACGCGGCTTTTGAAGGCGGAAAGCCGTGTGGATATTTTCATGTATCCTGGCTTTCCTCCTTTTTGTTTTTATGTTGTTTCAAGTTTCTGTCAAGATGGGTTTCTTAATGTCTCTGCTCCTTTGTTCGTCACTTTCGTTCGGGTCGCCGGTTAATTATCCTATTTCTCTGGCCGGTAATTTTGGAGAGCCGAGACCCAATCATTTTCACGGCGGCATAGATATAAGGACAGGGCAAGTTGAAGGAAAGGCCATATTTTCGGTCGCGGACGGTTATGTCAGCCGCATAACCGTTGGTATTGGCGGTTTTGGCAATGCGGTTTACGTGCGTCATCCTGGAGGAATAACCACAGTTTATTGTCATTTAAAAAAGTTTGTGCCGCAGTTGGCCGCTATTGTACGTAAGTGGCAATATCAGAATCAGACGTGTTTCGCCGATGTGCGTCTCCGTCCTACAGACTATCCGGTCGCTAAAGGGCAATTCATTGCTGTAAGCGGAAATACAGGAGCAAGTAAGGCTCCTCATCTTCATTTGGAATTCCATTCGACAAAGACATGGGACTTTCTTGACCCGTTGGATTATCTGAAAGACTATGTTACAGACACGACAAAGCCGATAGCCCATTCGTTTATGGTTTATCCTATAGAAGGCGAAGGTGTGTTTTGTGGTTCTACACGTAAACAGTCTTATGGTTTTTCATCGCCGGAGCTTGTACGCAAGTTTACCGCTTGGGGCAAAGTTGGTTTCGGTATTTGGGCAAATGATTATATGGAAGGCAGTTATGGCATACTCGGAGTGCACAAGACGACATTGACAGTTGATGGGAAAACCGTGTTTCAGAGTATAGTTGACAGCATTCCAGATCATTGCAATCGTATGGTCAACTCATGGGGAGACTATGAGCATTATTGCAGAACGCATGTTTGGTATATGAAGTCGTTTGCAGAGCCAGGCAATACATTGCCTTTCATGCATTGCGGCACGGCAGACAGGGGCGTTTTTACATTCAACAAGGAGCGTGATTACCGTTTTGTTTATACGGTAACAGACATTTTCGGGAATTCGCGCCAATATGCTTTTACGGTAAAAGGGCAACGTCAGCATATTCCGGACGCGCCCAAACGGAGCGTTATGAATGTTCTGTATTATGACAGGATGAATAATTTTCAGCGGCCAGGGCTTATGCTTCTTGTTGCTCCAGGCATGTTGGCGGATGATCTGGTCCTGTTGCCTAAAATCAAAGTAAAGCCTGGCTCATTGTCTGACGTTTGGAGTTTTTCTTATAAATCTTCACCTCTCTTGGGTTGGGCAAAGATTGCTTTAAGGTTGAATACAAAGGTGAAAAAAAACAGACAAACTTTACATAGTCTCTCATTATGGAGCAGACAGGTATATGGGGGGAGTTTATAGAAACGGCTGGGTTACCGGGCGGATACGTGAATTAGGAGCGAGCTATGAAATTGCATATGACGACGAACCTCCTGTTCTCACTGTTTCAGATGTGTATTCTGGCAGGTTGCGTGCAGTAGCTTATGATAAGAAAAGCGGTTTGCAGTCGTTGAAGGGGTTTATCGACGGCCGTTTCGTATTGTTTGAATATGTGGAAAAGGCAGGAGTCTATGTGTGTAACCTTAATGAAGCCTTAGTGCAAAAGACTGGAGATGAGCACAAACTGAAGCTTGTTGCAATGGACAACCGCAACAATCAGCGAATTCTTGAATCGACGTTTAGATATTAGTATTGTAAAATCAATAAGGATATGAGAAAGATTTTTTCAACATTGTTGTTGCTCGTGGCATATGTTTATGCCACGGCGTGCACTAATTTCATTGTCGGCAAAAAAGCTAGTGCCGACGGCTCTGTGTTTACAACCTATAACGCCGATGATTATGGAATGTTCATCGGATTATGCCATTTCCCTGCGTCGAAGCATGCAGAAGGGGAGATGCGCCAAATATATGACTGGGACACTAAGGAATATCACGGCCAGATACCGGAGGCAAGTGAAACTTATAATGTTATAGGAAATATCAACGAATACCAGGTTTCAATTGGAGAGACAACTTTCGGCGGACGGCATGAAATGGTTGACACGACAGGTGTTCTTGATTATGGCTCGCTTATATACATAGCCCTTCAGCGTTCAAAGACAGCACGCGAGGCTATCAAGGTGATGACTACGTTGGCTGAAACGTATGGTTACTGTTCTGAAGGTGAGACTTTTTCCATCTGCGACCCTGAAGAAGCCTGGATAATGGAGATGATGGGCAAGGGGCCAGGCAGTAAAGGTGTTGTCTGGGTGGCTCTGCGAATACCTGATGATGCAATATGTGCCCATGCCAACCAGAGCCGTATACGTAAGTTCGACCAAAAGGACAAGAAGAATGTGATGTTCTCAAAAGATTGTATCAGTTTTGCACGTGAGAAAGGATGGTTTGACGGAAAGGACGAAGACTTCAGTTTCTGCGAGACTTATGCTTATCCTGATTTTTCCGGACGGCGTTTTTGTGAAGCTCGCGTGTGGAGTTTCTTCAATCATTTTTCCGATGATATGGACAGGTATCTGCCTTATGCTGAAGGCAAGGTGAAAGATGCCGAGCCGATGCCATTGTGGATCATTCCCAATAAGAAAGTTACTTTGCAAGATGTACGTGACTGCATGCGCGATCATTATGAAGGCACTCCGTTTTCTTTGGATAATGACCCTGGACAAGGATTGTGGGGTATGCCTTATCGTCCTACTCCTTTGACGTTCAAGGTTGACGGAAAAGAGTTTTTCAATGAACGTCCTACTTCAACCCAGCAGTCTGGATTTTCGTATATAGCTCAGTTGCGTTCATGGCTTCCAAGGCAGATTGGAGGTATATTGTGGTTTGGCAACGATGACGGGAACATGGTTGCTTACACGCCTATATATTGCGGCAATACAGAACAGCCTGAATGTTATAATACGCCTGGTGCGGATGCCGTGACATTCAGCGACAAGAATGCATATTGGGTTTGCAATTGGGTGAGCAACATGGTTTATCCGCGTTATTCGATGATGTTCGGTTCGCTTAAAGAAGTAAGGGACTCATTGGAAAGAAGTTATGATATGGCCCAGGCTGATGTTGAGGCTGCGGCAAAACAGTTTTATACCGTAAGTCCGGTTGAGGCTGTAAAATACCTTAACTCTTACAGCAACGAGAAAGCTCGGCAGATGCTGTCAAGATGGAAGGAACTTGCCATATATTTGATCGTGAAATACAACGACATGACCGTCAAGCCAGAGGACAATGGAAAATTCAAGCGTACATCCACAGGTCTTGGCGCGACTGTGGAACGTCCCGGTTTTACAGAGAAAGCCGCGCGTGAGGTTGTCCGTTTGGCTGGTGAAAGATATGCGGTGCCTGAATAGTTTGAAATGAAAAAAAAGCCAACAGTCTGATTGCGTTATGGAAAACGGATTCGGAACTGTTGGCTTTTTTATCTTTATTTGATTATCGTGGCTTTGATAATCTTTATGTCTTCTTTTGGGCGTGCATTGTCGTCGGTGTCTGTCCAGTCTATGTCTTTCACCACGTCGAGTCCGTCGACTACTTCGCCGAAAACCGTATATTGTCCGTCCAGATGAGGTGTTCCGCCGATGGCTTTATATGTTTCGCGCACTTTTGGAGTGAGCTTTATTTTCCATTTTGTCTGTTTGTCGAGTCTGCGTTGCGTCTCGTCGAGCATGGTGTCGTTGAAGCGCCGGCCATATACAATGTAGAATTGTGATGCCGACGATTCAAATTCCGGATTAACCTCGTCGCCTTCCCTGGCAGCGGCAACCGCTCCGCGTTTATGGAACAGTGACGGGTAGCATATTTCCGCCGGAACTTTGTATTCTTCGGGCGAGTCGCCCAGAAGTTGTCCTGGCTTGGCGTGGCGGCTTGCGCTGTCGCCTGTCTGTATCATAAAATTGTATATTACGCGATGGAACAACAAGCCGTCGTAAAATCCATCTTTTACCAATTTCAAGAAATTGTCTCGGTGTTGTGGAGTTTCGTTATACAAGGCTATGCGTATGTCGCCTTTGCTTGTCTCGAGCAATACCTCGTGCCTGACAGTGTCGTTTGTCTGTGAGTTTGCACATAATGCCATGCCGGCAAACAAAAAAGTCAATAACAGGGGCTTATTCATGATTGTGTAAAACGCCGTTTTCTTCATCGTATATCTTGTCGAATATTTGTTTGAGCCTTGCCGGTTGAAGTATAAGTTGTCTTATTTTCTTGAGATTTGCTTCGTTTTCAGAGCCTTGTATCCATAGTTTGATGTATCCGTGGCTGGAATATTTGTTTTCCATGTGTTCGCAGAATCTGCTCCATTGTTCCTTTTTGTCTTTTTCCGGATAACGGTCAAGACCGAATTGTATGGTACGTCTGAAAACGGTTTCCGGTTCAAGTTCACGGTCGGCTTCGGCCACAATCTTGCCGTATATGCTCCGTGGGGCGTGTGATGCCGATGCCCTATGGTCTTCTACGGCTTCCTTCATTATCTTTATCTGCTCCTGCGAGAACCATTTTCTCAGCCTTGCGTCAGCAGCCAATATCTTTCCTCCTGTTATGTGGTGTATGGCGCGCGGTCCTTCAAGGCCGAGGTCATGGTAGGCGGCTATGGCGTATGCCATGTTTATGTCGGCGCCCACGTTTTTCGCAAGCTTTATCGAGCGTTTTATTACGTGCGTCACATGCGCCAGGCCGTGAGCCTTGTCGAATTTTGTGTATCGTGGCAGTATTTCCGTCTCGATGAATGTCATCAGGTCCAAGTTTCTTACGTTTTTATCCATGTTTGCACGGTTTGCGGTTATGCGGTTATGGGGTTGTGCGGGGAATGCGTCATAACCCGACAATCTTCACCGGTAAAAGCGTATCAGTTGTTATTTTCTTGCAAATTTACGATTAAATGTTTACTTTTGCAAGCAATACGCTTATAAAACGTTCGCGTTCTGTTTATTTGTGGTTTTAAGGTTATAGGGGTAGGGTTGTAAGGTGTGTGTCCGGCAACCTGCGACCGAGGAACCGTATGATTGTAAAAAAGTTTGAAGATATGGATGATAAAGTAATTCCAGGCTCGTTTAAGGCTTGGATTCTTGCATCACGGCCTAAGACTTTGTCGGCCGCGGCGGTGCCTGTGATGATTGGTTTGTCGTTGTCTTTCGCCGATGTCGGCGTTGACGGGTTCAAGGTCTGGCCGGCTTTGCTCTGTGTCTTGTTTGCATTGACAATGCAGATTGACGCCAATTTCATCAATGATTATTTTGATTTTGTCCGTGGCAATGACGATGAGAGCCGTCTTGGACCGCGGCGTGCGTGCGCTTCCGGATGGATTGCGCCCAGGCAGATGATGCGCGCCGTGGTTGCAACAACGCTTTTAGCCTGTGCGGCAGGCTTGCCGTTGGTTGTCTATGGAGGCTGGGAGATGGTCTTGGTTGGCGTGCTGTGCGTTGTGTTCTGCTTCCTTTACACTACGTCATTGTCATATATGGGCATGGGCGATGTCCTTGTGCTTGTGTTTTTCGGCATTGTGCCGGTTTGCGTTGTGTATTATCTGCAGGCCGGCACGGTTTCTCTTGAAGCGTTCGTTGCTTCTTTGGCATGCGGTTTTGTGATAGATACGCTTTTGTTGGTAAACAACTATCGCGACATCGACGGCGACTTGCGTGCCGGCAAGCGTACATTGGTGGTACGCCTCGGGGCGCGTCTTGGACGTATGGCTTATCTCGTTTCTGGCATTCTGGCATTCCTGTTGGGCGTGTCGTTCGTGTTTTTCGGCCATGCCGCCGCTTCCTTATTGCCTGTGGCTTACATCATGATGCATTGTCTGGCCTACCGTAAGCTGGTGAAGATAAACAAGGGCAAGGCGCTCAACATTGTGCTTGGAATGACCGCGCGTAACATGTTTTTCTATGGCCTGCTTGTGTCTTTGGGCTTTTTGTTGGATTTTTGACGGTTGTGTTTATGAAAAGAGTTTTCCTTTTGTTGGCCTTTATTCATGTTGCCTTGTGCTTGTATTCACAAGACGATGTTGCCGATGACGGCGATCATGTTCTTGTAACGCTTAATGACGGCAGGGTGGTGGAAGGATACGTCCAGACTTACTGGACTCAGGGCAAACTGTTCAAGCGTATGAACACGTCGTTTACAATGTCGCCAAAGCCTGACGGTGAAAATGCCGAGAAGTATGACGCGGACGGCGTGAAAGCCATTGACTTCGTAAAGAAGACCTCGGCCGACGGCCGTTACGACCATCTTGAGTCACACCTTGTGGCCAATCCATCCACTTTCAGTCCTAGGCGCGTACTCCGCCAGTTTGTCTGCGTCGAGGGTGAAAACGCTGTCGGGCGCATGTATTGGTGGAATGGTGTGGACTCGCAGAAAATGCAGCTCGGCAAAATGAACATTTCCACAATATACGGTGTATGCTTGCGCGGCGACAGCGTCATAGTGCCGTTCATGACGGGCAATGTGGTAAGCCTGAATGCCATGCGCATACGATATAAGAAGACCAATCCCGGCCTTGTTGACTATGTTGACAGGCGCATCCTGAAGGGTGGGCGCCGTCTATGGGAAGACATGGCGTACAGGCCTATGCTGTTTCTCGAGATTTGCGAGGAGTATTTCAGCCGGCAATCAGCCGGCCGACGTTAACCCCAAATCGGTCATTGGACTTCCCCCCCGTATTTCGTGCTGTTGTCAGGCAGATTGTTTTCCGCTTTTGTCGAAGGTGTAGTGGGCTACATCGAGAAAAAGCGGAAAACAAGATGACGATGGCAGTGCGGAAGACGGATGAAGAGCTGACGGATAAACGTAAATGTAAGATTGGCGGTCTAATGACCGATTTTGGGTAAAGCGTTTTTTTATGCTGATTGTCCCAAGCCGGGCTTAGGCTAAGGGGTGTCCCGAAAGGCCGTCAATCACATCGCAAAAAGCCGTCTTTTGCGATGTGATTGACGGCCTTTTGGGAGCCGAAAGACGGTCTTTTGCAACAAGCATGTTTCTTGCCGGCAATGGCTGTGGATGCACATGGTTAAACCCGTCTGTGCGTCCAACACATCTTACGGACATACGGCAAGCCGAAATATACAGAGAAGATGATTACGTAAACCATCAACAGCTGCACAACGTTGATCTTTATCCCGTCAATGCTTGCGCCAGGGAGCGCGGCTATAAATACGAAACATAGGCATTCATTATGTCCACAGTCTTTAAAAGGATAGTCCCTAGCATATCCTGAAACCACGGCAGCCAAGCGAAAGCAAAGAACGTTGCTGCGCCGTAAAGGATGATTGAAGAAGCGGGAATGGCGACAAAGTTGGCAAGTAAAAAGTAACAGGAGAAACGGCTGAAATAGAAAGCCACCAACGGCGCAACGCCTATCTGGGCCGCAATGGAGACTGAACACATCTGCCATACAATCCTTACCGGAGGAACTCCCCTCAAACGTTCGGGCATGACGTTGTAAAATATGGGATAAAAAAGTATTATGAACATTACGGAGACAAACGACATCTGAAAACCTACATCATAAAAATCCAAAGGGTGGGCGATGAGCACGGACCATGCCGCGACAGACAGGACGTTCAATGAAATGTTGTCACGGTTAAGCAGGCAGACTAACGAGTTGACTGTGAGCATGACCGCTGAACGAACCGCCGATGCAGGCAAACCGGCAATAAAGAGACATAGGTCCAAACCGCACAGACAATAAGCACCTGCACTATGACGGACTGTCGCCTCCTGAAAAACAGCAGCAGCAACATTGAATAAATAATGCCAAGATGCAGGCCTGACAGTGATAATACGTGCAATGCTCCTGAGACTGAATAGTCGTCGGTCATGGCCTTCGACATGGAAACTCTTTCGCCAAGCACCATGGCCGCCAGCACGGCATATCCCTGTCCGCTGATGCCTGACGCTTTGAAGTGTCTTGACAGCTTGTCACGAAGCTTCAGCGCCATAATCTTTGTGCGGTCTATCGATGACAAGTTTCGCAGGCTGATCCGGTCGCTGTGCCAGTCGTTGATATAAAGGAATGTTGTTGCCGAATAGCCATGATACAACAGATAACGGCTATAATCAAACGTTGAGCCTGCAAAATTAGCAGGCTTTCTCAGTGTTCCTTTGGCTCTAAGTCCAGAGCCGGGCTTGAGTGCCTCCGACCTGTTGTCGCGGAAAATGCTTGCCTTTATCTTGATGGGTTTGTGCCTGTCTGTTATAATCATGTCGCAGCGCACAACTTTACCTGTAATAACTGTCGGGCTTACGACCACCGCCTCAAAACATACTTCGTCTTCAGGAAGGCTTATGTCAACTGAATCCAACTCACGTATCGTAAGGCAACCACCGAGGCAGGTACAAGCAGTGAATATCAACACCGTCTGGGTGATGGCATGTCTGTCAAACACATAGGCTGCGACAAGCGACAGCAATAACGCCGCAAACCACCATGCAAAAGGAATCATGCCGAAGGACTCGGTTCCAAGAACAATTCCGATGATGAAAAAAATCACGACACGCAGTATGGGATAAAGCTGTATTCGCCCGTTTACTTTCATAATATTAAAATGTTTTCCGCAATACTGAATTACAAAGATACAATATTCTTGTGACAAGCTGGTGTTTTTACGAACAAAAGAACTATCTTTGCGCCCGGATTCATGAATGTTGAAGCCTTTTAATTTCTTCTGAACACCCAAACATCAAGAAGCGTATGATTTTCTATCTGTCAGGAACAGGCAACACAAAGTGGGCGGCAACGACGATAGCGCAGGCTACGGGCGAAGAACTCATAAACATTCTGGACATAAGGGATGAAGGTACGTCTTGGCGCTTGAAAGAAAACGAGCGCATAGGCTTCTGCTTTCCTGTGCATGGATGGCGTCCGCCGGTTGTCATGAGGGAATTCATTAAAAAGCTGGATATAAGTGAGCCGTCAGGGCATTATGTTTTTGCCCTGTGTACGGCAGGTGACAACATAGGCGAGACAATTGACATTTTGAGAGATGACCTGTCAAGCAAAGGCATACATCTTGACAGCGCCTTTTCACTTATAATGCCTGAATCATACGTCGGTTTGCCATTTATGGACGTGGACACGCCTGTCAAAGAAAAAAAGAAAAAAGAAAAAGCGGCTGAAGACATTGAGATTGCAATCAAGTCGATCACTAATGATGAAAAAGGCGTCAATGAACTTACAATAGGCAGATGGCCGCGCATCAACAGCCGTTTGATAGGCGGTTTCTTTACCAAGCACCTGATAACGGACAAACCGTTCCGTGTAAGTGGTGACAGATGCATTGGATGTGGTTTGTGTGCAAAGTCATGTCCGACCGGCAACATTGTACTCGACTTGCAAAAACAACCTGTATGGAAGCACGACAAGTCATGTCTTGCATGTTTTTCATGTTATCATCACTGTCCGACACATGCCATAGAATATGGACGCATGACCAAGAATAAAGGACAGTATTTCTACAAATAAAAAATAGGGAATCAAGAAATGCCTTTGCGTCGAATCCGCATAAAAGCGTTTCTTGATTTCCACGCGTTTGTTTTACGTCAACCTCTAATGAAGTTCGTTTTAATAGCTGGCTCATCATAAGGAAGTTCAACACCAGCCTTTCTTCCTGCGTCTATACACTTCAACAGCCAAGCCATGTTCTGCCCTAATCGGCGCATTGTCTGCATGCCTTCCTCGTCTTGGAATATTTCTTCTGGCTTGTTGCCGTGCACTTGGTTCCAATATATAGATGGCACGGTTGGCATGTTGCTTATCCCATAATACTTGTTCAAATCGTCAAACCCGGCAGTTGCACCGCCGCGCCTGCAGCTTACAACTGTTGCGGCTGGTTTGTTTGCATACATTGACGACTTGCTGCAAAACGCCCTGTCCATAAACGGTTTGATGAAACCTGACGGTCCCGCTGAAGTGTATGGGAGTGCCGAACACGAATCCGTCCGCGCCCTCTGCCTTTTCAAGGAAAGCATTGACTGTATCTTCACTATGCCAGCAGCGGTGATTGGCTTTACACTTTCCACAGCCAAGACAACCTAAAATCGGCTTGTTGCCACACCAGAATATCTCTGCGGACAATCCGCATTTCTCAAGTTCGCCGGCTACAACTTCCAATGCGGCATTTGTACAGCCGTTTTTATGCGGGCTGCCATTCACCAATAATACTTTCATGATGTTTTGTATTTATTATCAAACTTCAATAAACTCTGTCACCGAAAATCGCAGTGCCGACACGTACCATCGTGCTACGGCATTTGACGGCTATGCCGTAATCGCCGCTCATTCCCCATGACCGTTCGCGGAATGCGTCATGGTCTTGGAAATACTTGGCTTTTACTTCGTCAAAAAAGTTTGCCGCAACGTTGAATTCGCTGCGTATCTGAACCTCGTCGTCAACGTTTGACGCCATCATCATCAATCCGCATATCCTTACGTTGTCAAGGGCGCGCCATTCTCCAGATTCCAGCATTTCGCGGCACGCATCAAGCGTAAAACCGTATTTGGTGGCTTCGGCCGCAATGTGTAGTTCCAGCAACACATCGATGATACGTCCGTGTTTGGCTGCCTGCTTGTTGATTTCCTTGAGCAGCTTGACCGAGTCGACGGCGTCTATCATCGAGATGTATGGTGCAATGTATTTCACTTTGTTGGTCTGCAAATGGCCTATGAAGTGCCACTCTATGTCCTTTGGCAGCATTTCATGCTTTTTTGACAGTTCCTGTTCATGACTTTCTCCGAATACACGTTGGCCTGCATCGTAAGCGGCCTGTATGTATTCGGCCGGGTGGAACTTGCTGACTGCAACAAGTTTAACGCCGTCGGGCAACGTGCCTTTCACCGCATTGAGACGTGCGGCAACGTCAACATCAGTTATCATTTTGCCTCCTCTCCGCCGGCCTGCTCATATTCAGGCTTGTCATCGACTTCCGTCTTGCCTTGTCCGGCTATCTTGTTGTGCTCGAACACGTCCATTATCTGTGTTTCAGCTACGGCGGCTATTAAATAGTCAACCATTGTGCCGCCCATCACCTCGTCTATGCTTTTCACTGCCTGAGGCAGTGATGCCGCATGCACCAGATAGTTGACGTTCGAGCGTTTTTCCTTTTCTGTCTTGTCGTCTATGGTTATGAACTGCAGCTTTGTCTTGTACCAACGGTCTGCCGACGGCGAGTCGCTGAAGAACACTTCGCCGTAAGCCGCTTTTTTGATGTCGCGCACCTCGAACTCGCCGCTGATGTAGGCTGACATTTCTTCTATTATGCTGGCCTCGGCCTCGGTAAAGCTCAGCGCGTCAACGGTATAAGTTTCTGTCACTTTCTTCTGGGTGCCGTCTTCCATCGTCTTTTCATAACGTATCTTACACTCAAACCATGTAGTTGTCCTGCTTCTCATTTTTTCCTTGATTTTATTGATTGTCTATTGAAAACCCTGCAAAAGTAATCAAATATGGCGACAATGCAAAACAAGAGGACATAATTTATCCGTATGATACATTCTTTGTGCCGATAAGAATGTTATTTGGCCGGTCTGAAAATCAGCGGCAGAAATTCGTTCAGACATCTGCGCCATGTCAGCCATTCATGGTGTGTGCCGGGTGATTCGTAATATATATTGTTTATGCCGGCGGCTGTCAGCTTCTCGCTCAACTGTCTGCTGCCCATGTTCTCTTCAGACCCCATGCCGAGGAACAGGGTGTGCACTTGCCTGTTGAATGTTTCTGCATCGGCGAACACGCCGTTGTAGACTTTGCGGATGTCTGCGTTTTTGGGCAGGAATATCGCTCCGCTGAACGCTCCTATGTATGCGAATTTGTCAAGATTTGCCAGTGTTGTCTCGAATGTCTGGTGTCCTCCCCACGACAGGCCGGCCATGGCACGGCTGTCTCTGTCGGTTTTCGTTCTGAACGTTTTGTCGATGTAAGGGATTATGTCGGTGAGAAGTATCGGTGTGAACGAGGCTCCGAAGTCTTCACGCCGTTCGCCGGGCTTGGTTCCGAAGATATATCCGCAGTTGCCGTAGTCCATCACTACAATCATGGGCACGCATTTGCCTGCGGCAATCTGGTTGTCCATGATGTCCGCCATCTTGCCTTGGTTGCTCCAGCCGCGTTCGTCCTCTCCCATGCCGTGTTGCAGATACAATACGGGGTAACGCCTTGACTGGTCTGTGTCATAGCCGGCCGGAGTGTATACAAAGCAACGGCGCACGTTCTGCTCCACGGTTGAATAGTAATGGCATTCCCTTACCTGGCCGTGGGCTATCGACTTGTCATAAGTGTAATATGCGGCATTTTCGGGTGCTTCTGGTATCTCTATGCCGCTGGCCATCTTGCCGCATCCGAAGAATGTCTCGCTCGACGGGTCGGCCATGGGCACGCCGTCTATCAGCAGAAAATAGTAATGGAAGCCCACTACAAGCGGCTCGGTGGTGACGCTCCATACTCCTTCGGCGTCTTTCTCCATACGCCATTTCTTGCCACAGATGTCCACTTGCACGTTGTGTGCCTCTGGAGCCTTGATTTTGAACGTGGCGCGTGACGAGCCGTCGACGCACGGATATTTCATCTCTGGCACGTTGGTCTGTGCCGGAACGGCGGTTTGCGCCGGTTGGGCTGTTGCTGAATGGAAAGCAAAAACCAATGAGAATATGAAAAGAAGCTTTTTCATTTATTACAGATTTTAAGTTATGTGATTAATGTTTGTTTCTGATTGCAGCCTTTGGCAATTGGGAATGTGTCTTCATGGCATGCCGCTTGCGCCATTCTTGGTTTGCTCGACATACATCATCGTGCCGTCCGGGTTATATGAAAGCCTGTCCACACAGACGCTTCTGCGGCCTATTGCGCCGTGGTGTCCGTCAAGCGTGAGGACGGCGTTGTGGTAAAACAGATACCACTTGCCTTTGAACTCGATGATGCCCGGATGAATGGTAAAACTGTTTTCGGCCGGGCCGGTAAGCTCACCCCGATAAGTCCACGGGCCTGTCATAGCCGGAGCCGTGGCGTAGGCAATGGCTTCTTGGCCGTCATGCATCGAGGCGTAAGTGAGGTAATACATGTCGCCACGTCTGTGCAGCCACGGCCCTTCCATGTATTTCGGCAAGTCGACGACTTGTATGCCGCCGTCAAGCTCAATCATGTTAGGTTTCAGTTTCGCCAGGAAGCAAGTGCCGTTGCCCCAGCACAGCCACCCTTGTCCCTTGTCGTCTATCAGCACGGTCGGGTCGATGTCGTTCCACCATCCGCGTTCGCCGTTGGATGTCATAGTGTCACATACCAACGGCATGCCCAAAGCGTCGGCGAAAGGTCCTGTAGGAGTGTCGCCTACAGCCACTCCTACGGCCTTCCCCTCATAGGGTTTGCCTGCCTGTACGGTGACATAATAATAAAACTTGCCGTCGTGTTCCACCACTTGTGACGCCCACGCTTCGCCCACGGCCCAAGTGAACGAGGCCGGGCTGAGCACCGCTCCGTGGTCAGTCCACGTCTGCATGTCGCCGGTGGAGTAGCACAGCCATTCGGTGATGTTGAATTCTTTTCCGCCTGAAGCTGTGTCTTGTCCTTCGTAATACTCATCGTGGCCAACGTAAAGATAAAGCCTGTCTCCGTACACCATGGGCGCGGGGTCTGCCGTAAACTTGTCTTTTATCAGCGGATTTCCCGTGTTGAGGAACGTCTTGCACGTATCAACTTTTTGTGCCAAGGCACATTCGGCAGACAAGAGCACCATGACTGCCGCCGTCAGAATAGAATGCAATCTCATATTGTCGTGTTTTCATTTTATTAATCAACGGTAGATGCAAATATACTAAATATAACTCATATAATGGCAGTTTATTTTGCGAATTTTGTTTGTCTTGGAAAATAAAAATTAATGGTTGTTAGGTTGAAGTGGATTGCTGAGTAATGGGTATGATGGATTCCAAGGCGTGTGCGCATTGTCAAAGCCGGCCGTTTTGAAGGCTTGCAAGAGTTGCTTCAATGATGGCTTTTCGTTTGTTTGGTAAGTATTTGATTATCAGTGATATATGTACAATTGCGTAAAAGACCGTCTTTTGGGCTGCAATATGCGGCATATTGGAATGCAAAAGGCCATGTATTGTAATGTGAAAAGCCGTCTTTTGTAAAAACGTTTTTCATGGTTGTCAGACTTACATGTGTTAGCCATGCGTTCAGCCTCGGCAAACAGCTCCTCAGCCTCGTTAGGATAAGCCTTCTTTACAGAGAGATAACGAACCTCGCCCATCAGGAAGTCATGGAATTTACTCCAGTCAGGTTCCTTAGAGTCAAGAGAGAATGGGTTTTTGCCCTGTTCTGCCAGTTCGGGGTTGTATCTCCACAGATGCCAGTAGCCACATTCAACGGCCTTAGCTTCTTCAGCCTGGCTCTTGCCCATGCCGCCCTTTGCTTTCAAACCGTGGTTGATACATGGCGCGTAAGCGATTACAAGAGAAGGTCCTGGATAAGCTTCTGCTTCGCGGATAGCCTTAAGGCACTGTGCGTTGTCTGCTCCCATAGCTATCTGGGCAACGTAAACGTAGCCGTAAGTGGTAGCCATGAGGCCGAGATCCTTCTTGCGGATACGCTTTCCTTGAGCCGCAAATTGTGCGATGGCGCCAAGAGGAGTAGCCTTTGAAGACTGGCCGCCCGTGTTAGAGTAAACCTCGGTGTCGAGAACGAGGATGTTAACGTCTTCGCCGCTTGCGATAACGTGGTCGAGACCGCCGTAACCAATGTCGTAAGAAGCACCGTCGCCACCGATAATCCACTGGCTGCGCTTTACGAGATAGTGGTCGAGAGTCTTCAGTTCTTTGCATATTTCACATCCCGCTTCAGCGCCGGCAGCAATGAGCGGTTTCAGCTTGGCTGCTGCGACCTTTGATGCATCAGCGTTTTCCTTGCTGGCAATCCATTCCTCGGCGGCAGCCTTGAAGTCGGTAGGTGTGCTGTCCTTAGCGATAGCGTCGTTGAGCAGCATTGTGATGCGCTCTTTCATCTTCTTGTTGCCGAGCACCATACCCATGCCGAACTCGCAGAAGTCCTCGAACAATGAGTTGTCGAAGGCAGGACCTTGCCCCTTGTCGTTCGTGCAGTAAGGAGTTGAAGGTATTGAAGCAGAGTAAATTGAAGAACAACCTGTTGCATTGGCTATCATCTCACGGTCGCCGAAGAGTTGGGAAATGAGTTTCACATACGGAGTTTCACCGCAACCTGAACATGCTCCGGAGAACTCGAACAACGGCTGCGCGAACTGTGAGTTCTTGACGTTTGACTTGATGTCAACCAAATCCTGCTTGCTCTTAACGTTCTTAACGAGGTAATCCCAGCGTGCAGCCTCAGCATCGTCGCCAGCGAACGGAACCATCGTAAGAGCCTTGCCCTTCTTCGGGTTTCCGGGACAAACATCGGCACAGTTTCCGCATCCGAGACAGTCGAGCACGCTCGGCTCGATCACGAAGTGCATACCCTTCATTGCAGCGGGAGCTTTCATTTCAAGTGTTGTTCCGTTGAAACCTTTAAGTTCTTCGTCTGTGAGAACGAACGGACGGATGGCTGCATGAGGACAAACGTAAGCACATTTGTTGCATTGTATACAGTTTTCAGCATTCCATTTCGGAACAAATGCCTCTACACCACGCTTCTCGTATGCGGCTGTCCCATTCTGCCATGTACCGTCTACCGTATCGTGGCTAATGAAGTCGGAAACCTGAGCAAGTCACCTGCTTGCGCATTGATAGGACGTACAAGCTCTTTAACGAATGCCGGAGCATCGTCTTCAACTACAGCGTCGTCTTGAAGGTTTGCCCATGCCGGGTCAACTGTAAGCTGCTTGTATTCTCCGCCACGGTCAACTGCAGCATAGTTCTTGTCGACCACATCCTGTCCCTTTTTGCCGTAAGACTTGACGATAAACTTCTTCATCTGTTCGATGGCGAGGTCAATAGGAATAACTCCTGTGATGCGGAAGAACGCACTTTGGAGGATTGTATTGGTACGGTTGCCGAGTCCAATCTCCTGTGCTATCTTTGTAGCGTTGATATAGTAAACGGTGATGTTGTTCTGTGCGAAGTAACGCTTAACCTTATTAGGTATGAAGTTGACAAGTTCCTCTCCGTCGAATATTGTATTGAGCAAGAATGTCCCGTTCTTCTGCAATCCACGGGTCACGTCATACATGTGCAGATAAGCCTGAACGTGGCAAGCTACGAAGTTAGGCGTGTTCACCAAGTATGTGCTGCGTATAGGAGTGTCGCCGAAACGGAGGTGCGAGCAAGTGAATCCACCTGATTTCTTAGAGTCGTAAGAGAAATAAGCTTGGCAGTGCTTGTCGGTGTTGTCGCCGATGATTTTCACCGAGTTCTTGTTTGCGCCTACTGTACCGTCTGCTCCCAGTCCGTAGAATTTGGCTTCGAACATGCCTTCGCCGCCAAGCGCCATTTCTTCAACCTGCGGCAGTGAGGTGAATGTTACGTCGTCAACAATACCGAGTGTAAAGTGGTTTTTCGGTTCGTTCAGCTTCAGGTTGTCGAATACTGCTATAATCTGTGCAGGCGTAGTGTCGTTCGAGCCGAGGCCGTAACGTCCGCCAACGATGAGCGGCTTGTTCTCAACATCATAATAAGCACTCTTCACGTCAAGGTACAGTGGTTCGCCTTCAGCTCCAGGTTCTTTGGTCCTGTCAAGCACAGCGATACGCTTTACCGTTGCAGGTACAGATGCAAGCAGGTGCTTTACAGAGAACGGACGATAAAGGTGTACGGAAATCATGCCGACTTTCTCGCCGTTCTTGTTCAGGTAGTCGATAGCCTCGCGTGCGGCCTCTGTGGCTGAGCCCATGAGGATTATCATCCTGTCTGCGTCTTCCGCTCCGTAATATGAGAAGAGATGATACTCACGGCCCGTGATTTTGCTTATTTCGCCGAGATAGTGTTCTACAACTTCAGGAACCTTGTCATAATATTCGTTGCATGCTTCGCGGTGTGTGAAGAATGTCTCCGGGTTTTCAGCCGTACCGCGTGTCACGGGGCGTTCGGGTGACAAGGCGCGGTCGCGGAAGCGCTTTACATCGTCCATGTCAACCAGCGGAGCTATGTCTTCCTGCTCAAGCAGTTCGATTTTGTGATATTCGTGGGATGTGCGGAATCCGTCGAAGAAGTTGAGAAACGGCACGCATGTCTTGAGCGAAGCAAGGTGGGCGACTGCTGTAAGGTCCATAACCTCCTGCACAGAGCCTTCACAGAACAAAGCGAAACCAGTCTGGCGACAAGCCATAACGTCCTGATGGTCACCGAAGATGCAGAGAGAATGTGATGCAAGTGTACGCGCCGAAACGTCAAATACGCAAGGCAGCAGTTCTCCTGCAATCTTGTACATATTGGGTATCATGAGGAGCAATCCCTGCGAAGCGGTGAACGTTGTTGTCAAAGCTCCTGCCTGAAGAGAGCCGTGTACGGCGCCTGCCGCACCTCCTTCAGATTGCATTTCCTGTACGGACACCGTCTGTCCGAAAAGGTTTTTGCGCCCTTTTGCGGCCCATTCGTCAACATGCTCCGCCATAGGTGACGACGGTGTGATAGGATAAATGGCTGCAACCTCGCTGAACATGTAGCTTATGTGCGCGGCTGCCTCATTTCCATCACAAGTGATAAACTTTTTTTCTTTAGCCATTTTAATAACATTAATGTTAGTGTATCTGTTGTTAGTATAAAAATCCGAATAGCCATAGCGGAATCTGGTTGTCCTTGCCTATTTCAGTGTTGTAGCGTGCGTAGACCGTGTCAGGGTTCATGCGTATTTTCCCGTTTCCGGCCGCGTCGCATATTCTGAATTTCTTTCCGCCGTCTATTATGTAGTAGTTGTCTTTGCTGCCTTGGTTTACCGTATGGTCTTTCCACATCGAGTTGACGAAGAATGTCTCCATAATGTCTTGCTGTTCCACCCTAATGGGGTAGATGGCGTACATCAGGTTGGAATTGTGCATCATCACTTTGCTCGGCTTCTTGGGAAATTCGATGCCGTGAGGGTATATCACGTTTATGAGTCTCGCCTCGGCCAGGTATTTTATGTAGTTCATTACTGTCGCGCGGCTGGTTTCTATGTCGTTGGCCAGTTGGCTTACGTTGGGCGCTTTGGGGCCGTCGACGGCCAGCAGGTAGAACAGTTTTTATCTTCGTCAAGTATTTCAGTTCGATTTGTTTTATCAGCAGTATGTCAACTTCGGTCATCATGTTCATTGTTTTGAGCAGATTTTCGGAGAAGTTGCGGTTTTCCAGAAAGAACGGATAAAATCCGTGGTGCAAATATAGTGGAAAATATTTGTTCGGAGAAACTTTCGGCAATATTTGTCGCGTAATATGTTCGTGGTCGCGCAGTATGTCATCAAGCGAGTATGCGTGGAAATCAGTGCCTGCCATCAGGTTCAGGAATTCCCTGAAGGAGAACCCTCTCAGGTTATAGCTCTTTACAATGCCGTTCAGTTCAGGGTTGTCCTCTTTAAGCCTCATCACGCTGCTCCCCGTGAATACTATTTTCAGCTCAGGGTTCTCGTCATTGCATCTGCGCAGTTCGCTGCTCCAATTTGGTTCTTTGAAAACTTGGTCAATCAGCAACACCTTGCCCCCGTTTCTACAGAATTCGCCTGCGAAGTCGGCTATGCCGTGCCCTTGGAAATAAAAATTGTTCATGTTCACATAAAGGCAGCGCCGGTCGTTAGGAGCGAAGTGCTCTTTTGCGTATTGCAGCAGGAATGTAGTCTTCCCCACGCCCCGTGTGCCTTTTATGCCAATGAGCCTGTCGTTCCAGTTTATTTCGTCCATAAGCAGACGGCGTACAGGAACGTTGGTATGTTCTACCAGATAAGTATGGGTGCGATAGAAGGCTTCCATTCTTTTTTCAATTTGCTTTATGCTTAATACATCGGTCAGGTGTGATGAGAATACAGACACTGTTGCGGAAAACCGTTCATTGTCCGCAACGTGTAAATATCTTTTGCAAAGATAATATTTTCTTCTTTATTTGCAAACCGAACATTACAAAAACTCATATTTTTCACTTATTTTTATAGAAATGGCCTATGTGTGGCGAAAGGCCGACTTGATGGTGGTGTTTCAACGTGTCGAAATCAAGTGGTTTTCAAAAGGTGGCCTTTGGGCTTGTAATATGTGGACTTTTGCCATGTAAAAGATGGCTTTTTGCAGCCAAATATGCCATGTTTTGCAGAAGTGTTAGTAAGTTGTTGATTTACAGGCGTTTACGCACTACGGTAAAAATGGCCGAAAACATGTGTCTACAGAATGAAGAGTTTAAAAGAAATCGGTGCTGATGCCGCCATTATAAACATCCTGCAAGGCATTTGGCATTTTTGACTTATCATAAAAATATATTGCATCGCTTCAGGTTTGCATTAGCTTTACATAAGATAAACTGCACATCTGCAATGAAAAGAAAAGTTCGTTTCTCTCACTTTTCTTTTGTATTGCGCCCAACTTGCATTATCTTTGCATCGGAAAACGTTTCTGCAAGTGAAGCTACATATCTTTAATCCCGAACATGAAATGGCTTTGGCTGCTGACACCGTGCGCGTGTCGTTGCCTCATGCGATACAGGAATTCAAGACAAACCTTGGATTTCTGCCAGCTTTGTGGGCTGAAGACGGTGACTTTGTATTGGTTGACGATGTTCCGTTTGCCGTCAAGGCCTTGTCGCAGTGCCGCATGCCGCATGCCGAAGTGCTTTTCATTACGCCTGAGGAACTACGAAGCTTGACGTTTACGAGTTATGTTCCGTGGGGATGGGACAGGGCTGTGAGGCAGTTGTTGGTTGATGCAGGTGTTGATGGCGGCCTGTTGCCTTCAGACGGCTATTTGGCGTATATACGCAGCTTGGCCGACAGACGCAACACTGTGGATGCGCTTGCCTGGGTGCGCAGTGGTATTGAAGATGTGACTTGTGGCGAGAGCCGTTTCTGTGATACTGTGGACGAAGTGCTATGACGAGTTGCACAAGTACGGCGTCTGTGGTGGTAAAAGCGTTGTGGAGCAGCAGTGGTCGTGGCGTGCGTTACTGTTGAATGGGGTACATCCTTTGCAGGCTGGGTGTCAAATACTATCGCGAGGCAAGGCGGTGTGATGGTTGAGCCTTATTATAAAAAGGTGAAAGACTTTGCGCTATGAGTTTTATGCTTATGGTGACGGGCGTGTGGAATATGTAGGGCTGTCCCTGTTTGAGACGAACAAGAGCAGCTATGCGGGCAACGTTGTCGCTGCGGAGGAAGAGAAGGCGGCCATGTTGGCTCGCTTTGTTCCGGCCTGGCTTTTGAATGAGACGAGGCAGCGGCTTTTGAGATATTTTTCCGAAAGCGCATTCCGTGATTATTCCGGTCCATTGGGTGTTGACATGATGCCGTTGCGCAAAAGAAGGCGGCCGTGGCTTCCTGCTGCATCCGTGTGTGGAAATTAATGTAAGGCGCACAATGGGCATGTGGCCAACTCGTTCAATACTGCAGCCACCGAACCGGCCATGCTCATGCACATCGTGCATGACGTTAACTACAGGCTGAAGTTTGACAGGATGGAAAACAATTTTGTAAAAGTGATATGACGTGGAGGACGGAAGCCTGTTAAGGTATTTTAAACCGTTAGAAAGAATAAATAAACAAACCAAAAAACATTAAAAACATGAAAAAACAAATCTTCTTGGCATTGGCATTATTCCCTTTCTTTGCCAATGCACAGTACAAATCAGAAGTGTGGTGTCCTGACAATGGAGACGGAACGTATACCAATCCGGTCTTAAACGCCGACTACAGCGACCCTGATGCTTGCGTGGTAGGGGAGGACTATTACCTTACTGCAAGTTCGTTCAATTGTATTCCAGGGCTGCCGATATTGCACTCGAAAGACCTTGTGAACTGGGAAATAATCGGACATGCCCTCAAGACGCAATATCCTACAGAGGAATTTGACAAGCCTTCACACGGAAACGGGGTATGGGCTCCGTCAATACGTCATCACAACGGAGAGTTTTACATCTATTGGGGGGACCCTGACCATGGCGTCATGATGGTAAAGGCAAAAGACCCGGCAGGCGAATGGAGCAAGCCCTTGTGTGTTATTCCCGGAAAGGGCATGATTGATACGACACCGCTTTGGGATGAAGACGGACGCTGTTATCTTACGTATGCCTATGCAAACAGCCGCTCGCGCTTCGCATCGGTTATCGTTGTGCGCGAACTTTCGGCAGACGGTACAAAGGCTATAGGTGACCCCGTAATTGTGTTCGATGGCAACGGAACAGAAAGCCGTACTGCGGAAGGACCGAAGTTTTATAAGCGTGACGGATGGTATTGGATAATGTTTCCGGCAGGAGGTGTGCCGACAGGTTTCCAAGTTGCCATGCGAGCGAAGAATGTCTACGGTCCGTATGAAAGCAAGATTGTGCTTGCACAGGGCAAAAGCAGTGTTAACGGCCCTCATCAGGGAGCTTGGGTGCATACCGCTTTCGGTGAAGACTGGTTCCTTCACTTTCAGGACAAGGGCTGCTATGGCCGCGTAGTACATTTGCAGCCTGTTACGTGGAAAGACAACTGGCCTGTGATGGGAGTGGACAAGGACGGCGACTATTGTGGCGACCCCGTCATGACATACCGCAAGCCTAAGACGTCTGCTAAGGTTCAGTTCAGAACCCTGCTGAGAGCGACGAGTTTGACTCGCCATTTATAGGTAAGCAGTGGCAGTGGCACGCCAACTATAATCAGATGTTCGGCATGCCTACGGCATTGGTACGTTTAGGATTTACACGCATAAGTTGAGCGAGGATTTTGTGAATCTGTGGGAAGTGCCTAATCTGTTGTTGCAGAAAACCCCGGCAGATAAGTTTACGGCTACGGCTAAGATCCGCTTTACCGCGAAAGACCAAAATCAGTTTGGCGGATTGATAATGATGATAAGAGCGCGGGCACGGAGTTCGCCATGCGTGAAGGCAAATGGATAGGTGCAAAGATAGGATTTGTCGCAGCAGAGCCGGCAGGCAAGGCCAATCGTGGATGGATTGACGCTGACTGGTTCAGAGTTACAAGGTGAGCCTTTGGTGGCAATGGCTCAATCCACATGGCAAAATGCCGCATGACGTGCTTCTTGCACAGGTCATGCGGCATTCTGTTGTTTGCTTGGTTGGCTTTGTTATTGCATTTGTGCTTATGCGTTAGAATGTTTTGGACGTAACCGTGTGTCGCGGCGTGTCGTGTTAATTGAACGGAATAAGGCAGGGTAGGGCCGTGAACGGTAGTATTGCCGATTGGGCGAAATTGTAGAAAAAGATATACAGACCCGTACCAAGTATTGCCGCTGTCATGTAGCTTGATTCAACACCTCCTTTGAAAAGGTTGTCATTTAGCGTTTTTTCCGAAACTGCAGTTATCTTGAAATATATTTTCCTTATGACGATGTTCATCCCAAGCCCGACGGTGAAGCCTAACAGCGCCCCACAGAAAATGTCGCCAGGATAATGCACGCCGAGGTATATGCGTGAATAACTTACAAGTACAGACCATATTGCCAATACTACGACTGTTGTCTTGCGGCGGAATGTAGGGGCGAGAAATGCAAGTACGCCGAAAGCGTTGGCGGCGTGGCTGGACACGAATCCGAACTGCCCGCCCTTGCGGCCGTTGACGAAATGCAGCATGGAGCAGATCTCTTCATTGTGTGACGGACGCAGACGCGAGAAATAAGGTTTAAGGAATGACGATGCAATTTGGTCGGCCAGGGTTACCGTAAGTGCCAGGCCGATGACGAATAGAACCGGTATCAGTATGCTTTTTTTATAATATGCTAGTATTGCAAGAAGCGTAGCGCCAAGTGGAACCCATACAAACTTGGAAGAGGCTCCGCTCCAGAATCTGTCTATTGCCTCGCCGCCGTCGAAATTTAGGGTCAGCATGAGGAGCTTGTCCATGTGGTCCGCCCAGTGGACAAGCGGAGCCGCAGCCTGCAGGTTAAGCACGATGAATATTGCGATGCATGCTGATGCCAGAATGCAAAATGTCTTGTCTGTTTTAGAAAAATCCTTGCCCATTTCGCTTTTTGTTTGCAAAGGTAAGGATATTTTTAATATGAATGACGGGAATCAGGCCATAATTATGTTAAAATTGATTGTATGCCGAATCTTGTGCATGTATTTGGAATAAAGCAAAAGGCACTGGAAGCCAGTGCCTTTTGCTATTGATGGTGTTGTATGTGTTTATACGATGCCTTGAGCCATCATCGCTTTCGCAACTTTGAGGAAACCGGCGATGTTGGCACCCTTGACGTAGTTGATGTAACCGTCAGGCTCAGTGCCGTACTTGACACAGTTTTCATGAATGTTGTTCATGATGCCGTGCAGTTTTGCGTCTACCTCTTCACGGCTCCAGCTGAGGCGCTCTGAGTTCTGGCTCATCTCGAGGCCTGATACGGCGACACCTCCGGCGTTTGCAGCTTTACCTGGAGAGTATAGTATCTTGGCGTCTTGGAACACCTTGATTGCCTCAGGCGTAGTAGGCATGTTGGCACCTTCGCTGACGGCGATAACGCCGTTTGCAACAAGAGCCTTTGCTGCCTCTTCGTTGATTTCGTTCTGCGTCGCTGAAGGAAGTGCTATGTCAGCTTTCTCAAACCAAGGCTTTGCGCCTTCTACGTATTTCACTCCATACTTCTCAGCGTATTCGCGTATACGTCCACGCTCGATGTTCTTCAACTCCATTATGTAGTCGAGCTTTTCACGGTCAATGCCGTCCGGGTCGTAAATGTATCCGTCAGAATCTGAACAGGTGACAACTTTCGCGCCAAGCTCGATGCATTTTTCTATTGTATACTGTGCCACATTTCCGGCTCCGCTCACGAGCACCGTCTTACCTTTGATGTCAATGCCGCGCGTCTTGAGCATGTTCACAAGGAAATAAACGTTGCCGTATCCGGTCGCTTCTGGACGAATGAGTGAGCCTCCGAATTGTAGACCTTTGCCGGTTAGCACGCCGCTCCACTGGTGTGTGAGCTTCTTGTACATTCCGAACATATAGGCAACTTCGCGTCCGCCAACGCCGATGTCTCCGGCTGGAACATCCTCGTCAGGACCGATGTGGCGGTAAAGCTCACTCATGAAAGCCTGGCAGAAACGCATCACTTCGGCATCGCTCTTGCCGCGCGGAGAGAAGTCTGAGCCTCCCTTTGCGCCACCCATGGGCAGTGTTGTCAATGAATTCTTGAATGTCTGCTCGAAAGCGAGGAACTTCAATATGCCCAAGTTCACCGACTGGTGGAAGCGGATGCCGCCTTTGTAAGGGCCGATTACGTTGTTGTGCTGCACACGGTAGCCCATGTTGGTCTGGACATTGCCTTTGTCATCAACCCATGAAACGCGGAATTCTATTACCCTGTCAGGGATGCACAAGCGTTCGATGAGGTTGGCTTTTTCAAATTCAGGATGTTTGTTGTATTCCTCTTCAATCGTTCCTAATACCTGACTTACGGCCTGGATATATTCCGGCTCGTTGGGGAACCTTTGCTTAAGGTTCTCTACTACTTTGGCTGCGTTCATAATTTACCTATTGACTTTTATTTGTAATTTGTCATCAAACTTGTTTTAAACGTTTGCAAAGATACACTTTTTAGTGCGAAAAACAAATAAAATGACAATTATTTTTGAAAAATAATGTCTAAATATAATATTTGTCCCATTTTAATGCGCATTTAATCAAAAATTAAGTTGTTACAAGGTGCTCATTTTGTTGCGTTTCATGTTGTCGTCTTGACATTTTGCATATAAGATGGTTCGAAAGTTGTCTTCCGGTTCGAACGTTGTTGCGAAGGCAGAATGAAGGTAAAGATTGCAGCTTGTGAGGGATGTCATTTGATTCATATAGTGGAATGACGGGAATGCGTCTGATACCGTTACGTTTCCTGTTAATGCGGATTCCCGTGTGGCGATTATATAACGTTGACTTGTATGTTCGTGGCGTTTGTTTCTGCTGTTCCGTTTGTTTGTCTTCGGGGTGACACTAAAAAGAAAAACAAAGCCCACAAATCATTGATTTTGTGGGCTTTGTCACTTGTAGGCATTCATTTGTCTCTGAAGCCTTGCGGTGCGTACGGGACTTTAACTTACACAATCAGAAAATCTCATAAAACCGCAATATATTGATAATAATCAAGTTATTACAAATCCACTATATTACTAAATATCATTAAATGCCTTTTGCTGTTTTAATTATTGGGTGTATATTTGGGTGTTGAATTTCAAACGCACCCAATTATGAATATCAAACGAAACATCATTTTTGCTTTGGAAAGCCGCAAGAAGAACGGAGTGCCAATTGTGGAGAATGTCCCTATCCGTATGCGTGTGGTTTTCGCCAGCCATCGTATAGAGTTCACAACGGGCTACCGCATAGATGTCGCCAAATGGGATGCCGACAAGCAGCGGGTAAAGAACGGATGTACGAACAAACTGAAGCAAAGCGCATCGGAAATCAATGCGGACTTGCTGAAATGCTACACCGAAATACAGAACATCTTCAAGGAGTTCGAGGTGCAGGGATTCATGCCCACTACCGAGCAGGTAAAGGATGCATTCAACAGGTTGCATGACGGAAAAAAGGAAGATGAGGAACAGGCTCCGGTGGTATTTCTTCCTTTGGAAGTATTTGATGAGTTCATCAAGGAGTGCGGCACGCAAAACGGCTGGTCTGATGCCACCTATGAGAAATTTGCCGCAGTAAGGAAGCATCTTGAAAAGTTTGACAAGGGGCTGACTTTTGAATCGTTGGACGAACCCAAGCTGACAAAGTATGTGAATTTCCTGAAAGACACAGAAGACATGCGGAACACATCCATCATGAAACAGGTCGCTTACCTGAAATGGTTCCTGCGCTGGTGTACCAAAAAAGGATATATGAAACCTTACATTGACATCGCAGATGACATCAAGGCAAATGCAATGAACAAATTCAACCAACTGTAAAAACAATCAGCAAGTTTCATGGAAAACCTGTAATTGGGCTTATCTTTGTAACTTTCAATACATACAACAATGAGCAACAACGATAACAATATAGAGAAAAGAAGTTTCGAGGCTTTTGTCAATGCCATCGGGTCGGAAATAGAGCAGGCGCAAGTCCGGCTCATCAGTGCCGCCAATGCGCAGATGCTGTTCCACTACTGGAAGATGGGCAATTACATATTGTACCACCAGAACCGACAAGGCTGGGGCGGCAAGGTCATCAAGAAACTGGCGCAGGCGATACGGTTCAATTATCCCGAAAAGAAAGGATATTCGGTCAGGAACTTGGCTTATATGTGCCAGTTCGCACGCTCCTATCCATTGGGCGCATTACGGAGTTTTATAGAAACCGATGCGAAATTACTTACTCCAAGTGTGCAGAAAATCACGGATGAACTTCAAAGCCTGAACAATATGATATTTACGCAAGAGCCTCTTGCGCAAATTCAATCCTCAGACAATAAGGAAATTGTAATTGTGCAAGAACCTCTTGCACAAATTCAGGATGTAGTCCAAACAGTAGCCGCCGTTTACCGAATACCGATTGAGGACATGGAAAAACTGTTCCTGGCATCACCTGTTGCAAGAATCAATTGGGCAAGCCATGTGATTCTGCTGAACAGTTCCCTTCCGTTAGGTGTCGATTACTGGTATATGAAGCAATCCGTGGAAATGGGCTGGAGCAGCAATGTCCTTAAAATGCAGATTGAAAGCAAATTGTATGAAAGGCAAATCAACAGCTGCAAGGTCAATAATTTTACCGCCACGCTTCCTGCACCCCAAAGCGACCTTGCCAACTACCTGTTGAAAGACCCGTATATCTTTGACTTGGCAGGAGCCAAAGAACGTGCGGACGAAAGGGACATAGAGGAACAACTGGTGAAGCACGTCACCCGTTATCTGCTGGAGATGGGCAGCGGATTCGCCTTTGTCGCAAGGCAGAAACATTTCCAGATTGGCGACAGCGATTTCTATGCCGACCTGATTCTGTACAACATAAAGCTCCATGCATACGTGGTCGTGGAACTGAAAGCCACCCCGTTCAAACCGGAATACGCCGGGCAGTTGAACTTCTACATCAATGTGGTGGATGACAAGCTGAGGGGAGAGAATGACAACAAGACCATCGGGCTGCTGTTGTGCAAGGGCAAGGATGAGATTGTCGCACAATATGCGCTGACCGGCTATGACCAACCTATCGGCATCAGCGATTATCAGCTTAGCAAGGCTGTGCCGGAGAACCTGAAATCGGCGTTGCCGAGTATAGAACAGGTGGAAGAAGAACTGACGATGCTTCTTGACAATGAAAAGAACAGACAAAAGTAGGACACCTATGGCAGACAATATACAGACGATGATTCCCCGATACGGGGAACTCAACAGAATATACAGGGACTATATAGACAATCGCGTTTTCTCTTTTGACAGGCAAAAATTCATTTCCGATTTCTGTCAGGAATACAATGACATGAAGTCTTTTGAAGCCGCCATCCTTGAACTGGTGCTTGACAGGCAAAAAGAACAATACACCTTGATACTCAACAGCCTGAAAACCGAAATAGAAAAGAGCATACAGGCTTATGAAACGCACCCCATAAGTGACAGTGCCGTAGAGCGTGCTTGCTATCAGCACATGGAAAGGTATTCCCTTGAAATTGAAGCCCAACTGGATGTTACAAGAAGTCTGAGCAAGCCGCTGAATGAAGCCAACAACAGATATGATTCCATCGGTTACAGGGAACATACTGCCGAAGAGGAAAAACAGGCGGAGAAAGAATATGAACGCTGCAAGGCTGAATATGACAAGGAAAAAGCCAAGCTGAACGAGCTCTATGACCTGCAAAAGGCAGCAAGGAAAGAGGCATTCCAATATATGAAGAACCGTTGTGCGGACATATACCGTCAAAGCTGCCTTTTCCTGGACATATTGAAGAAATACATTCCTGACGGGAACCGACAGGAAGAACCGAGAAAACCAGTCAGTCCGCAGGAAACAACAACGGAACAACACGAATACTTCAGCATGAAATTACTTTCGCTCATTCATGAAGTATGTGTGGGAGAACAGTTTGAAGAAATTTCCGCACCGGATTTTTATGCCAACATGAACCTGCAACCCTGCAACTGCAAACTGAAAACCAAACCGAGAGAGAAAATCCGTGTATGTTATCTGATATTTCTCATGAGCGAAAAGCTCCCCAAACAGGACAGGGACAAATGGAAAACCGGAATACTCGAACTGCTGGATATTGATGACAGTTACTACAAGTCAAAGTACAAGGAGCCTGTTTCTGATTTCCCAAGTGACAGCAACCAGAATTTCGCAAAAGAAATGGAGCAGATATTCAGATAATCCGTGACATATCCTGATTCTTTACGAAAGTTCCACTTTTACCACTCAAATTCGTTTTTGAGTGGTATTTTTATTTTCTGATATTCAATAAGATACAGCGATATTCGATTATATTATCCCCATCCTTACCACCCGTATCCATATCTAATTTTGCATCGTTCGAGAACAGAAATAACAGCCAGTGCGCAGGGCTGATTGTTTAACGACTAATTAGATTGGACTATGACAAATATCCAAGAATTATTATCCAAACCCGTCTGGCAGATGACAGGCGAAGAGTTCATCATGTTAAGCAGGCACGCTTCCGGTCAGGCGGAAGCGCAGCCGCAGCCCGTAACGGACACAAGCAGGAAGTATGTGTACGGAATACTCGGTATAGCCAAACTGTTCGGGTGCAGCCTTCCTACCGCCAACCGCATAAAGAAAAGCGGAAAGATAGACAAGGCCATCACCCAGATAGGGCGCAAGATTATCGTGGACGCGGAACTTGCCCTTGAGCTGGCAGGGAAGAAAACAGGCGGACGCAAGTAACGGGAGGAATCGCTATGGACTATATGAAAGACATCCGGGAAATATCGGACGAACAGGCGGTAATCCTCTGGCAAGCCTCACGGTTGAGCCTGTCGGGAAAATACGAGAAAGCCCCCGAAATCCTCAGCGTGAAAGGTTCTGTAATAGGTACATTGGGAAATTTCAGCGCATCCATCGGCAAAGCCAAAAGCAAGAAGACATTCAATGTGTCGGCTATCGTGGCTGCGGCTTTGAAGAACGGCACGGTGCTCAGGTATGCGGCTGAACTTCCCGAAGCCAAGCGGAAAGTGCTGTATGTCGATACGGAGCAAAGCCCCCACCACTGCCTGAATGTGATGGAGCGCATCATGCGTATGGCAGGGCTGCCCGATGACAGGGACAACGAGAACCTTGAATTCCTTGCCCTGCGGAAGTACACGCCGGAGCAGCGCATAAGGATTGTCGAACAGGCAATCTACCATACGCCGAACCTTGGTCTGGTGATAATAGACGGCATCCGTGACATGGTATATGACATCAACAGCCCCAGTGAATCGACACGCATCATATCAAAGCTGATGCAGTGGACGGACGACAGGCAGATACATATCCACACGATACTCCATCAGAACAAGGGGGATGAGAACGCGAGAGGACATATCGGCACGGAGCTGAACAACAAGGCCGAAACCGTGCTGCTCGTTGAAAAGGACAAGAGCAACGGGGACATAAGCAAGGTTTCCGCCATGCACATCCGTGCGATGGACTTTGAGCCGTTTGCCTTCCGCATCAATGACAAGGCATTGCCTGAACTGATTGAGGACTACCAGACAGAAACCAAAGCACCCGGCAGACCCCAAGGTGAAAGGTTCGATGCCTGCAAGGACATTTCCGAGCAACAGCACCGGATAGCTCTGGAAGCCGCATTCTCGTTGCAGGACGAGTATGGGTATAAGGAACTGGGCAAGGCGCTGAAAGAATCGTATGCCTTGGTGGGCGTTCCGTTAAGCGACAACAAGCTGGTCAAACTCATCACTGTGTTGAAGAGTAAGCGGATGATAGTGCAGGAAAACGGCAGGAAGTACAGGTACGAACCGGATTTCCACTATTGACACCCTCTTTCGCAATCACTTCACTTTATTCTCCGGGTCTATATATTAGGATAAAGCGAAGTGGTTGCAGGGACACACCCAATCGCTTCACTTTAAGCCGTATCCTATATATACGACAATAAAGTGAAGTGGTTATACGGCCAGTAACCTATATGAAAAGGTACTGGCGAAAAGAAAAACAAACGATAATCGATAAAGACAACCATTTATGGACATACAGACAGCAAAACAAATCAGGCTGGAAGAGTATCTTCACAGCTTGGGATATAGCCCGGTAATGCGGCAGGGCATCAATCTCTGGTACAAATCACCGTTCAGGGAAGAAACCGAATCCTCGTTCAAGGTGAACACCGAGCGGAACCAATGGTATGATTTTGCGCTCGGTAAGGGCGGCAACATCATCGCGCTGGCTTCGCACCTCTATGCAACGGACAGCGTGCCGTACCTTTTGAAACGCATAGGGGAACAGGCACCGCACGTGCGCCCCGTTTCTTTCTCTTTTCGCAAGCAGTCATTTACAGAGCCGAGTTTCCAACAGTTGGAAATTGTGCCGCTTTCTTCCCCTGCCTTGCTCGCTTATTTGCAGGAAAGGGGAATAAATCCTGTACTGGCGAAAAGAGAATGCAGGGAGGCGCGGTTTACGCACAACGGCAAGCGGTACTTCGCCATTGCGTTTCCGAACATATCGGGCGGCTATGAGATACGCAACCGATATTTCAAAGGCTGTATCGCGCCGAAAGAAATATCCCATATCAGACAATCGGGAGAGCAAAGGAACACCTGTTACGTTTTTGAGGGATTTATGGACTACCTCTCATTTCTGACCCTGCGGCTTGAAAGCTGCCCGCAAAGCCCCGATTTCGACAGGCAGGATTACATGGTGCTGAACTCCGTAGCCAATGTTTCCAAGGCACTCTACCCGTTGGGAAGCTATGAGCGCATCCACTGCTTTTTTGACAATGACCGTGCAGGAATGGAAGCCTTGCAGCAAATCCGAAAGGAATACGACAGCATCCGGCATATACGGGACGCTTCCCAAATCTACTGCGGATGCAAAGATCTGAACGAGTATTTGCAGAAGCGCATGTCTGATGGAAAAGAGCAAATGCAATCCGTCAGAAAGAGGAATGATACGTTATCCAAGAAACCGAAAGGCTTCCGGTTATAGCCCACTATAACTACACGCTTCGCTTGCGTAGTTGTGGGCTCTCCCGAGGGGCTTAGGACGCTGCCCTAAGAACCCGGCAAGGGCTTTCAGCCCTATGCAACCCGACCAAAGAGTGACCCTCTCTTTGGAAACTCCGCTTATGGGTTGCCCCTAAGAACCCCTTGCGGTTATGAGCGGAAAGCAGCAAACAAAATTAGTAATAACCGAATTAAAAATTGAAAAGATGGCAACAAAATCAAGCATACATATCAAGCCTTGCAACGTGACATCAAGCGAGGCTCATAACCGGAGGACTGCCGAATATATGCGCAACATCGGCAAGTCCAAAATCTACATCGTGCCCGAACTTACAGCTGATAATGAACAGTGGATAAATTCCGATTTCGGCAATCTCGAATTGCAGGCGCACTATGAGAACATCAAGCGCATGGTCAAGGAAAAGACAGGCCGTGCCATGCAGGAAAAGGAGCGTAAACGCAAAGGGAAAAACGGTAAGATTATCAAGGTGGCGGGATGTTCGCCCATCCGTGAGGGAGTATTGCTCATCAGGCCGGACACCACTTTGACAGATGTGCGTAAATTCGGTGAAGAATGCCAAAAACGCTGGGGCATTACACCGCTGCAAATCTTCCTGCACAAGGACGAGGGGCATTGGCTGAACGGTCAGCCTGCACCGGAGGACATGGAGAGTTTCCAAGTAGGCGAAAGGTGGTTCAAGCCGAATTACCATGCCCATATCGTATTCGACTGGATGAATCACGATACAGGCAAGAGCCGCAAACTCAATGACGAGGATATGACCGAAATGCAGAGCTTGGCATCCGACATTCTGCTGATGGAGCGTGGGCAATCAAAGGCTGTAACAGGCAAGGAACATCTGGAACGGAACGACTTTATCATAGAGAAGCAGAAAGCCGAACTGCAACGCATGGATGCTGCAAAGCGACACAAAGAAGAACAGATAAATCTTGCCGAACAGGAACTCCGTCAGGTGAAATCGGAAATACGCACGGACAAGCTCAAAGGTGCAGCCACCGATGCCGCTACGGTCATAGTAAGCGGAGTGGGTTTTCTTTTCGGCAGTGGGAAAATGAAGAAACTGGAGCAGTCCAATGAAGAATTGCGTCAGGAAATTGCCAAACGGGACAAGGGAATTGATGACTTGAAAGCCCAAATGCAGCACATGCAGGAACAGCACGGCAGGCATATACGTAATCTGCAAGGAATACACAAGCAGGAACTTGAAGCCAAAGACAAGGAAATATCACGGCTGAATACTATTCTTGAAAAGGCGTTCAAATGGTTCCCGATGCTTAGGGAGATGCTGAGAATGGAAAAGCTGTGCGCTGCCATCGGCTTCACCAAAGAAATGATAGAGAGCCTACTGACAAAGAAAGAGGCTATTAGGTGCAATGGCAGGATTTATTCCGAAGAACACAGACGGAAGTTTGACATCAAGAACGATGTTTTCAAGGTGGAAAAGAATCCGACTGATGACAACAAACTGATGCTGACCATAAACAGGCAAGTAAAGGGTGTAACGTGAGTATGGTACACTTGTCGTACCCACGTTCCACATGCTTGTGTCGTTCTCGATGGTGTAGAGCATGTCGAGATCTTCAGGCTCGATGGCTCTCAAATGTACGGATGGCAGTGTGACAGTCATCAGCTTATTGTTTCTTTGTCGGTTATAATGATGTTGTGTTTCGGATTGTATGTGCCGATAAAGACGTTCTCGCCATGGTGGTGGGCGAATATTTCCAATATCGTTCCGTAAGTGTATGATGTGGTGTCATAAACGACATATACGGGACTGTTTTTGTCGCCTTTCGGTGAGAGCCTGACGTGTCCGTCGGGGTTGGACTTTTCGTCGCCTTCCATATAGTCGGCCGTGAGTCCGTTTTTTAAGGCTATGCGC
>VOFD01002342.1_pt1 | contig 96965 bp, 95 predicted proteins | sample 5384101 | NCBI WGS metagenome assembly VOFD01 (sample SAMN12384723, study PRJNA508395) | human gut metagenome | isolation source: healthy gut C | host: Homo sapiens
TAAACTATTAGCTCTTCTTCTTTCAGTTTATCTACGTGTATGAGGACATTTAGTCCTTGTGCCGCTTCATTAATCGTTCAAAGAACGGGCAATCGTTTGCTTTTGTCCGGTCTGTGTTGCATCAGTATCTTAAGCTTTATTGTATACCAACCTTGCTTAATCGGCTTGTCAACTAAGGTTGACAGGTCGATTGACCTTGGCTAATAGGCCTGTTGACCAAGGTTGACACCCAGTTATTCCTAAGGGTGAATGAGATTTCTCCTAGTTCTGGATAAGAATACTCTTGATGTAAAACAAATGAATACCATATACTGGGGTAAGTAACTGCTGTAATCTTAATTATAAAATTAGTCAACCAAAACCAGGACGAGACATAGTGAGAGTAACATCTTTACTCTCACTCTTAAAAGTTACTCTCACTCACACTTAATGTTTTTATTATTAATGATTTGTCTGTAAAGTGAGGGTAGTGAGAGTAGATACTATCAACTTTTTATTGAAGACTGAGTTCAAGTTATAAATGCGACATTTTTTCTATTTCATCAACATCATACCCTATTTTATATTACAACTTATGTTTAATGCGGATATAAATAGCAAAAAGATGAACGTAATATGCAAATTTGTCATTGGATATTTCTTAGGCATTTATTTTTTCCTAACTTTGCAAAGGATAGTTGAGAAGCTTTTGCCATTTTATATTTTAATATTTACCCAATATGCCAAATCAGAATACACTTCTGTATCTCCCTTTGACATTTCGAATACTTGCGGTTGCTATTTTCGCTTGTTTATTTCTGGCGCCCAAGGCGATGGCTGATACGAAAGATCAAGAGTATATTGTTCTTATCAGTTCTTCCACTTTTCGTGAGAAATGGGCTTATGATCTGCTTGAAACTGTAGAAAAGGCATTCAATGACGAAAATTCGGTGAAGGTATATTCGGAGACTCTCACAACATGGCATTTCAATAATCAACAGGAAATAAATCAGAAGGTTGATTATCTAAAGGATAAATATTCTGTTCCTCCCCAAGCCGTCATATTTGTAGGCGATCCGGGATGGTACGTTTGCAAACCGCTTTTTGATACTATCTGGAAAGGGGTACCTACAATTATTTGCCACTCGATGCCGCATACGTCGGCTGATATAAATAAGTATTATAATGGTGAATATATACCTGAAGATCAGATTATCGCTACACCGGAAATGCTGGAACGGTATAATGTGACTGCCATAAATATTCCTGTCTGCATTAAAGAAACCATAGAATTGATGAAGGAGATTACTCCTGAAATGAAAAAGGTTGTCTTGTTATCGGATGACAGATTTATCTGTTCTCTAATTCGGAAAAAAGCAGAAGGCATACATCAGCAGTACTTTTCTGATTTGGATATGGAATTTATTACTTATCCTCAGACAAATACAGAAACGATGCTTCACAAGATTAGCGAATCTGGTAGAGAAACAGGCATTATTTACTGTTCATGGGTGAATGTAGCCAGTCAGAATCTGTCTGAGAAATATTATCCTGATGAGAGGATGCATTCTTATATTTCCGGTATAGTTAAAAAGCCGGTATTCTCGTTGTCTGACCAGTTCACAAGGGTTCATGCTTTATTTGCCGGTGGGCATTATATAGGCAGTTCCGATGTGGAAAGTACCGTTATCGGTGAAATTAGAAGTGCACTGAAGAAGGATGGTACATACGAGGCGAAAACGGTTGTTGCCGGTACGCCCAATACCTATCTTAATTACCAGACATTGCTTGACAAGGGAGTTCCATTAGATAACTTTCCTAAAAATGCGGTTTATTGTGATGTTCCGCCCAGTTTTATCCAGAAGAATATTATTTATGTTGTAATTGTATTGGGTACTGCTATTGTCCTGCTGCTATTTTACTTTATGCACAAGCGTATCAAGAAAGTGAGAGAAACGGAGTGGCAAGAACATCTGCATTTGCTTGAAAATATTCTCGATAACCTTCCTATTGCAGCCAAGGTGAAAGATGTCGATAATGATATGCGCTATACTTTTATAAATAAAAAGGCTGAAGAACTCTTTGAATATCCGGCTAAGGAGGCGATTGGAAGAACTGATTTCGATATAATGCCTGAGGCTGCAACGATGATCAGGAAAGAAGATGAAGAATTGGTAAGAACGGGAATTGCCCAATCCGGTACCAGGCGTTTCTTTACGAATAAGAATGAGGAACGGTTTACCTTCCAGAATAATAATATAGTTTCATTCTCTGATGGACGTAAATGGATTCTCTATACGGCTTGGGATATTACAGACCAGAAGATTCTGGAACGTAAACTGCGTCTGGCTAAGGAAGAGGCTGAAGAGTCCAATCGTATAAAATCAGCTTTCCTGGCTAATATGAGCCATGAAATACGTACTCCGCTCAATGCAATAGTTGGTTTTTCGAGTATACTGGCTGAAGATGTATCGGAAGAAGAACGGATAGAATACCTCAGTATCATTAGTAAGAACAATGATATATTATTGCAACTGATCAATGACATCCTGGATTTATCAAAGATAGAAGCCGGTACACTGGAATATGTCTATGCAAATATAGACGTAAATAAGATGTTATCTGAAATAGAGCAGGCTGCCAGAATGAGACAACCGAATGCGAATGTCGCTATATGTGCAGTGATGCCTATGCCGGATCTTCTTTTATATACTGACCAGCGTAGAATTACTCAGGTACTGAATAATTTCATCAGCAATGCCATGAAGTTTACAAATACAGGGAGTATCACGTTTGGGTATGAAGAACCCAAAGATGGTTATATACGCTTCTTTGTGACAGATACCGGTACCGGTATCCCTCCTGAAAAAGTGGCGGATATATTCAACCGTTTTGTAAAGCTCGATTCCTTCAAACAAGGAACCGGACTTGGACTGGCTATTTCACAGAATATCGTGAAGGAACTCAAAGGCGAGATCGGAGTACTGTCTGAGTTGGGGAAAGGTTCTACTTTCTGGTTTACGCTGCCTTATGAAAAGATGGGTGCACACCGTTCTATCCTTCCATAAGTGATTTCTAATCATTTTCTAATCTCGTATAAGTTTATTATAATCCGTTCCGGAAGCCTTAATTTTTAAGGAGTTGTACTTTTGCCTCAAAATTGATAAAACAATGATGAGGCAGATTACATTTACCCTTTTTTTCTTATTTTCTCATGCAGCCTGTGGGCGCAATCGAATCCGTTAAAGTTGACGATGAAGGAGGCGGAGGAACTTTTCCGTACCCACAATCTTTTACTGGTTGCCGAATATTACAATGTAGACATGGCACAGGCACAAGTGGTGCAGGCCAAATTATTTGATAACCCCATTATCACATTGGAGCAGAATATTTATAACCGTCTGAACGGTAAATATTTTGATTTTGGGAAAGAAGGAGAGTCCGGAGTGCAGATAGAACAAGCCATCAATCTGGCCGGACAACGCAACAAACGAATACGTCTGGAAAAGATTAATCACCAATCCGCTTTATTGCAATTTGAGGAAGTAGCACGCACCTTAAACAGTGAGTTGAAGGAAACCTGTGTCGAAATGTATTTCCTGACCAAGTCCGTGCAGATTTATGATAAAGAGATCACTTCTTTAGAGGAACTGCTGCTATTCTACAAGAATATGGCAGAGAAAGGGAATATTTCATTGTTGGAATTATCCCGTATGCAGGCATTACTGTTATCACTGAAAAAGGAGAAGAATGATGCAGTAAATGAATTGGTATCGAAGAGGGGGAATCTGAAGATGTTATTAAACTTGCCGGTCACTCAGGAGATAGAAATACTTCTGGATGAAACGATGCTGAGCCGGTTGGAATTGTTTAGTCTGTCACTTGCCGATCTGGATTCCTTGTTACCTTCCCGCCCCGACCAACGGTTGGCCTTCTCCATGCTTGAGGCTTCCAAGGCGAATTTGAAGTTACAGCGTTCATTGGCCGCTCCGGAGTTTGCTATTCAGGGGATTTACGACCGTGCAGGAAACTTCATCAACAATTATTTTGCAGTAGGTCTTAGCTTCTCCGTTCCTATTTTCAATCGGAATCAGGGTAATATCAAGTCAGCCAAACTGGAAATAGAAAAGAGCCTGAAAGAGAAAGAATACACAGAGAACAGGGCAAACTCGGAACTGTATGTGGCGTATTCCCGTCTGGAAAAGGCTATGGAACTTTATCAATCAGCAGACGATGACTTGGAAAAGAACTTCAACCGGCTGATTGAAGGGGTGAACGAGAATTTTCGTAAGCGTAATATCAGCATGCTGGAGTTTGTCGATTATTACGAGAGCTATAAGGAAACGAGTTTGCAATTGTATGAGACTCGGAAAGATGTTTTTCTGGCCATGGAGAACTTGAATACGGTAGTAGGACGAAATATATTTAATTACTAAGCAATGGATATGAACAGGATTTTACAGGTTTTAGTAGGTGCAGTACTATTCTTGAGCAGTTGCTCGACAAAAGATAATAATGAAACTTCAGTATCTCCGGAGATGTGTCTGACAGATAGTTTGATGCAAGTTGTCAGCATAGATATCGTACATACACGTATCTTAATCGACGAGTTGACACTGAACGGTCGTGTGACGTTTAATCAGGAGCAAGTGGTACAGGTTTTTCCAATGTTCGGCGGACGGGTGATTGCTGTGAATGCCGAGGTGGGAGACTACGTACATAAAGGGGAAGTGCTTGCTGTGGTCAAGAGTGGTGAAGTGGCGGAATATGAGAAACAGCTGAAGGATGTGGAACAACAAGTGGCCGTAACCCGCCGTAACTGGGATGTTGCGCAAGATATGTACAATGCCGGCATGGCTTCGGCCCGCGACACATTGCAGGCCCGTCAGGAATTGGTGAGTGCCGTGACGGAGGAAAGACGCCTGAAGGAAGTCTATTCCATCTATAATCTGTCCGATGAATCCAGATATGAGATTAAATCACCGATAACGGGCTTTGTGGCGGAGAAGCATGTGAATAAAGATATGCAGATACGCTCCGACCAGGGTGAAGAACTATTCACGGTATCCGGTCTGGATAATGTCTGGATTATGGGCGATGTATATGAGAGTGATATCCGCAAAGTAAAAAGAAGGTGCTCCTGTCCGTATCACAGCATTGGCCTATCCCGGCAGAGAGTTTGTAGGGAGTATTGATAAGGTCTACCACATCCTCGATGAAGAAAGTAAAACCATGAGCGTGAGAATTAAACTTCGTAATGAAGATTATCTGTTGAAACCCGGCATGTTTACCAATATATATGTACAATGCGAATCAACGGATGATACGATGCCCTGCATTGATTTACATGCCCTGATCTTTGAGAATGGAAAAAATTATGTAGTGACGGCAAGCGAAGACGGCAGGCTGCAAGTAAAGGAAGTGGAAGTGTATAAACAGTTAAGGAACCGGTGTTATATACACTCCGGCTTGCAGGAGGGCGACCGTATCTTGAATAGAAACACATTGCTGGTATATAACGCATTGAATGCTGATTAACAGATAAAGAATTTGATATGCATAAGTTCATAGATAACATCATAGCTTTCTCTTTGAAGAATAAGTTCTTCATATTCTTTTTTACGGTACTTGCGGTTATTGCAGGAATTGTCTCTTTCAAGCATACCCCGATAGATGCCTTTCCGGATGTAACCAACACCAAAGTAACTATTATTACCCAATGGCCCGGGCGGAGTGCCGAGGAGATGGAGAAGTTCATTACCATCCCTATTGAAATAGCAATGAACTCCGTACAAAAGAAGACGGACATACGCTCTACCACCTTGTTCGGACTATCGGTGGTGAATGTAATGTTTGAAGATCATGTAGACGATTTTACAGCCCGTCAACAGGTCTATAATCTATTGAATGATGCTGACTTGCCGGAAGGCGTTACTCCGGAAGTACAGCCTTTGTATGGTCCTACGGGAGAAATCTTCCGCTATACGTTGAGAAGTGAGAAGAAATCGGTTCGTGAATTGAAGACCATTCAGGACTGGGTGATTGAGCGGAATTTACGTTCCGTATCCGGTGTGGCCGATATTGTAAGTTTCGGTGGAGAGGTGAAAACCTTTGAGGTCAGTGTGAATCCCAACCAATTGAGGAATTACGATATTTCCTCTCTGGAGTTGTTTGAAGCCATAGAGAAAAGTAATATCAATGTCGGTGGTGATGTGATCACAAAAAGTTCCCAAGCCTATGTTGTCCGGGGTATCGGACTGATTAACGATGTGGAGGAAATTGGAAATATCGTTGTGAAAAATGTGAAAGGTACTCCTATTCTGGTGAAACACCTGGCAGATGTGCACGAGTCCTGTTTACCCCGCCTCGGACAAGTAGGCCGAATGGATGAAGATGATGTCGTGCAAGGCATTGTCGTGATGCGTAAGGGGAGAATCCCGGTGAAGTGATTAAAGCCCTGAAAGAAAAAATAGCCTATATCAATAAAGAAGTGCTGCCATCGGATGTACAGATCGTACCTTTCTATGATCGTGAGAACTTGGTAGATCTGGCTGTGAGCACAGTGACACGCAACCTGATAGAAGGCATCCTGTTTGTGACTTTCATTGTGTTGATATTTATGGCGGATTGGCGGACTACCGTGGTGGTGGCAGTGGTCATTCCATTAGCATTATTATTTGCTTTCATTTGCCTGCGTATAATGGGTATGTCCGCCAATTTGTTGTCCATGGGAGCCATTGATTTCGGTATTATTATAGACGGTGCGGTGGTGATGGTCGAGGGTATCTTTATAGTTCTTGACAAGAAAGCGCGTGAAGTGGGAATGCCGGCATTCAATGTCATGTCAAAGATGGGATTGATCCGTAATGCTGCCAAAGATAAGGCGAAAGCGGTTTTTTCTCCAAACTGATTATCATTACGGCGCTGATTCCTATTTTCTCTTTCCAGAAAGTAGAGGGGAAGATGTTTTCACCGCTTGCTTTTACGCTGGGCTTTGCTTTGTTGGGGGCATTGGTGTTCACCTTGACTCTGGTACCCGTACTTTCGGCCATGCTGTTAAAGAAGAATGTGCGCGAAAAGAATAACAGGTTCCTCCGCTTTGTTAATGAGAAATCATCCGCCTTGTTTGATGTCTGCTATGCTTATCGCAAGGTGACGATTACGATTGCTACGCTTGTGGCAGTGGTGGGGTTGTATGCATTTTCTTTCCTCGGAACGGAATTCCTTCCCCAGTTGAATGAAGGCTCTATTTATATCCGTGCCACTTTACCGCAAAGTATAGCTTTGGATGAGTCCGTCAAGCTGGCAAACAAGATGCGGGCGAAGTTAAGAAGCTTTCCTGAAGTGAAACAGGTGATGTCTCAGACCGGACGCCCCAATGACGGAACCGATGCCACCGGATTTTATAATATCGAGTTTCACGTAGATATTTATCCGGAAAAGGACTGGGAAAGCGGCTTTACCAAACTGGAATTGATTGACAAAATGCAACATGAACTGGAGATTTACCCGGGTATAGACTTTAACTTCTCCCAGCCGATTACGGATAATGTGGAAGAAGCAGCTTCCGGTGTAAAGGGTTCTATAGCTGTGAAAGTCTTCGGTAAAGATCTGTATGAGTCCGAGAAAAAAGCCGTAGATATTTATAAAATATTGGGAACCGTGGATGGCATCGAAGATTTGGGGGTAATACGAAATATCGGACAGCCGGAATTGCGCATAGAACTGGATGAGAATAAGCTCGCACGCTATGGAGTGGCTAAGGAAGATGTACAGTCCATTATCGAAATGGCGATTGGAGGTAAGTCGGCTTCCTTGCTTTACGAAGATGAGAAGAAGTTCAATATCATGGTGCGTTATAAAGAGGAATTCAGATGCAACGAAGATGAGATAGGAAAAATACTGGTACCCGCTATGGATGGTACGATGGTGCCGATTAAGGAACTGTCGGAGATAAAAACTATCACCGGCCCCTTACTTATCTTTCGTGATAATCATGCCCGTTTCTGTGCCGTGAAATTCTCGGTCCGGGGTAGAGATATGGGAACTGCCGTTGCTGAGGCTCAGAAGAAAGTGAATGCCGCAGTGCATTTGCCCGAAGGATATACTTTGAAGTGGACTGGAGATTTTGAAAACCAGCAACGTGCTACTCAACGTTTGGCGCAGGTGGTTCCTGTCAGCATTATCATCATCTTTATTATTCTTTTCATCCTGTTTTCCAATGCACGGGATGCAGGTTTGGTATTGCTGAATGTACCTTTTGCCGCTGTGGGTGGTATTGCTGCCTTGCTCATAACCCGCTTTAATTTTTCGATCTCTGCCGGTATCGGGTTCATTGCTCTTTTTGGTATCTGTATCCAAAATGGAGTGATTATGATATCCGATATCAAACACAATCTGCAGGCGAGGTTGGCGTTGCCCGATGCTGTAAAAACCAGTGTGCGTTCCAGGGTTCGGCCCGTGCTGATGACGGCTGCAATGGCGGCTATCGGCCTGATGCCTGCGGCGCTGAGTCATGGAATCGGTTCCGAATCGCAGCGACCGTTGGCCATTGTTATTATCGGAGGTCTGATCGGGGCTACTTTCTTCGCTTTGTTTGTTTTCCCGTTGATTGTCGAGATCGTTTATGGTAAAATGTTATATGATAAAGACGGTAGATTGAAGCAGAAAAAACGATAAAACGTATATTTGTGCTTTCTTTAAGTTTTAAAAACTATGGCAAAGATACTGTTGGTAGAAGATGAAGTCAATATAGCCTCTTTCATAGAACGGGGATTGCAGGAATTCGGGCATACGGTTTCTGTAGCTTATAATGGTGCGGATGGTTGGCAGCTGGCTCAGGACGAACCTTTTGACTTACTTGTTCTGGATATAATCATGCCCAAGATGAACGGACTGGACCTATGCAGGCAGTACCGCCAACTCTATGGATACGATTCCCCCGTCATTATGCTTACGGCCTTGGGTACAACAGATGATATTGTAAAAGGACTCTACGCAGGTGCCGATGATTATTTGGTGAAGCCTTTCAGCTTTCAGGAGTTGGAAGCGCATATCACCGCTTTGCTGCGCAGGAACAAGGAGAAAAGAACTTCGGAGCTGGTTTGTGGTGACCTTATCCTCGATTGCAATACCAGGCGTGCCCGTCGTGGTGACCGTGAAATGGAACTGACGGTAAAAAGAATACCGACTTTTAGAGCACTTCATGAATAACCAGGGTGTTGTGCTCTCTCGGGTGAATCTCCTGAAACATGTATGGGATAAGAATTTTGATACGAATACCAATGTAGTAGATGTGTATGTGAACTACCTGCGTACCAAGATTGATAAAGATTATGAAAACAAACTTATCCATACGGTGGTAGGTTTGGGCTATATTATGGAATCTCATTAAACGGAGAATCGTAGTGAAGATAGGAAGTAAAATAGCGTTGTTCTATACGGGTATCACAATATGTATGCTTACCTGTATCATGGTTGTTTTCTATTTTTTCATTTATAACTATATCAATAGGCTGTACGATTCTTACCTGGCAGATAAAGCCTATCTTACTGCCCAGAAACATTGGGAAAAGGATGAAGTAGACGAGAGTAGTTATGAAATTATCCGTCAGGAATACGAAGGGCTTCTTCCCCAGGCTAAGGAAATCTTGCTGAATACCGATAGCATGGAGACTGTGAAAGATACACTTGATAAGTATCTGAACAAAGAGCAGCAGAAGCGACTATTCATGGAAGAGCCGGTTTCATTCCGTTATAAAAAAGAGGTGGGTGCGGCATTGTATTACCCGGATAATGAAGGTAATTTTATAGTTCTGATACTTGCCCGGAACAACTATGGAACGGAGATACAGAATCATGTGCTTATCCTGATACTTCTTTTGTTCATTTTCAGTTCCATATCGGTTTATTTCATTGGAAGGTTTTATGCCAATCGAATGTTGGCACCGGTGAAGCGTATTTTGAAAGAGCTGCGGCGCATCCGGGGAATAATCTGAATATCAGGATTAAGACAGCCGGTAACCATGACGAACTGGACGATCTGATCACTTCTATCAATGGTATGCTCGACCGCATAGACGCGGCTTTCAAGTCCGAAAAATCTTTCGTAAGCAGTGCTTCCCATGAACTTAATAATCCGCTGACGGCCATTCAGGGAGAGTGTGAAATCAGCTTGCTGAAAGAACGTTCGCCACAAGAATATATCAAGGCTTTGAACCGTATTTCGGATGAAAGCAAAAGAATCAGCTTGTTGATAAAATCCCTCCTTTTCCTTTCGCATCAGGATGAAGAACTTCTGAAGAATAATATGGAAGATGTGGACCTGGCAGAACTTCTGATCATACTGTGTGCCGAGAATGAGCGGATGCAGTTCAGTAATACATTTCAGAAAGAGAACCTGCCAGTGGTAAGGGCTAATTTGCATTTGCTGAAAATAGCAATCCGTAATATACTGAACAATGCCTGTAAATATTCCGGAAAACTACCTGTAGCCGTGCGGCTGTATCCTAAGGAAGGGAACACTATTTTGGAAATAGAAGACAAAGGTATTGGCATTCCTGAAGATGAAATACAGCTTATTTTCCAGGCATTCTATCGTGCAACCAATACAAGGGAATATTCAGGTCATGGTATTGGGCTGGGACTTTCTTTGAAGATATTATCTATTTATGGAGCGAGGATGGAGATTTTATCCAAACTAAATACGTATACGAGAGTGTTGATAACCTTTAAGTGACTAATCATTAGACTTTGGTTTTAAAATAAAATGTATCTTTGTGTCGGTCAAAAATGCTATGGAGTATATTTAATATAGATATTATGAAAAAGAAAAACACTCTTTTACTTTTTTTTGTGCTTGTTCAGTCTGTGGGCAGTGGCACAAGAAAAGAAACCTGTAAAGATTGCCTGTGTGGGCAACAGTATCACTTATGGCTCAGGAATTAAAAATCAGTTTCAGAACAGTTATCCGGGATTGCTTTCCCAGCTTTTGGGCGAGGGGTACGATGTGCGCAACTTCGGAATCAGTGCCCGTGTATTGTTGAATAAGGGAGATCATCCTTATATGCACGAACAGAAGTTTCGTGATCTTTTGGCATTTCAGCCGGATATCGTTACCATTAAATTGGGAACGAATGACAGTAAACCCTGGAATTGGCGTTATGGAAAAGATTTTAAGAAGGATTTGACGGAAATGCTGGATATTCTTCAGGAATTGCCTTCCAAACCTAAGATATATCTTTGTTTGCCTGTTCCTGCCGTAAAACGGAATTTTGGTATTAACGATAGCGTAATTACAAACGGTATTATTCCTGTGATACGCAGTGTAGCGAAGAAACGTCATCTGCCCGTTGTGGATCTTTATGCACTGCTGAAGCCATATCCTGATTACTATACGGATGGTATCCACCCCAATGAACAAGGAGCTGCATTGATTGCCGGTGAACTTTATCGTACACTGACCGGTAATGAGGCGCCTGCAATTGTTACCGATCAACCTTTCCCCGGTAAGAAGTCGCAATGGGAAGGGTTCGATCGTTATGATTTTATTTGTAATGCACGCCGCGCTATCGTTGTTGCTCCCCGCAAGGTAGCGGAAGGGCGTCCCTGGATATGGCGTCCTGCATTTTTCGGAGCTTTCCCTTCGGTAGATAAGGCTTTGTTGGAAAAAGGTTTTCATGTGGCGTATTATGATTTGACTCATCTTTACGGAAGTCCGCGTGCGCAACGCCTGGGCACTGATTTCTATGAAGTCATGCGCAGATATTATCGTCTTTCTCCCAAAGTGACGTTAGAAGGCTTCAGTCGTGGCGGATTATTCGCATTTAACTGGGCGGCAAATAATCCTGATAAAGTGGCCTGTATCTATGTGGACGCTCCTGTATGCGATATGCTCTATTTCTCCGAGAACTGGGAACGTGATTTCTGGAAAGGCTTCCTTGCAGAATGGGGATTGACTGAAGAAAATGCCAAAGACTTCAAAGGAAATCCGATTGATAACCTGGCTCCATTAGCGGCTGCCGGTATTCCAGTGATGGGCGTTTGTGGTGATAGTGACAAGATTGTGCCGTATGAAAAGCACATGAAGATTGCTGCTGAACGTTATCGTGCTTTGGGAGGTAATGTCGAAATCATATTGAAACCCGGTTGCGATCATCATCCCCATAGTTTAGATAATGCTGAACCGGTTGTTGATTTTATAATCCGTAACCAACCGGATTATCAGAAGAAACAAGTGATCCATCAACGTGGTAGCCTTACTAACTCTTATCTGAAGTTTGCAAAAGAGAAAAAAGGTTGTGTCGCTTTTCTGGGTGGTTCCATTACCGAAATGCGTGGTTGGCGGAATATGATACAGGAAGATTTGAAACAGCGTTTCCCGGAAACTGAATTTATGTTCATTGATGCCGGAATACCTTCTACCGGAAGCACTCCTCATGCTTTCCGTTTTGAAAATGATGTGTTGCAGAAAGGAATGCCTGATTTATTATTTGTTGAGGCAGCGGTAAATGATGATACAAACGGATTCGATTATATCCGGCAGACGCGCGGTATGGAGGGTATTATTCGTCATGCCCGTACTGTCAGTCCGGAAATGGATATTGTCATGCTTCACTTTATTTACGATCCATTCATACCTTTGTTGGATAAGGGTATACAACCCCAGGTTATTATGAATCATGAAAGTGTAGCCAATCATTATTATGTTTCCTCTATCAATCTGGCGGAAGAAGTGGCGCAGCGTATGCGCGATGGTGAGTTTGATTGGAAAGAATTTGGTGGCACACATCCTGCTTGGAATGGTCATACATATTATGCTGCCGCTATTAACCGTCTCTTCGACCTTGAATGGAGTGGTGACGTGGTAAAGAAAACCGTCCGGGCACATGAGGTGCCGGAAAAACCGATAGATTCCTATTCTTATGATAAAGGTGTATTTGCGGATATCCGTTCCGCCAAGCAACTGAATGGTTGGAAAGTGGTGGATGACTGGACGCCTACAGTGAAAGGGAATACCCGTAAAGGTTTCGTACATGTTCCTATGTTGGTGGCTGACCGTGCCGGAGCCAGTCTTTCATTCTCTTTTGAAGGACGCGCTGTAGGTATCTTCTGCGCAGCCGGTCCGCAAGCCTGTGTGCTGGAATACAGTGTGGATGGCGCTCCGTTCAAGAAGCTGGATACATTTACTCATTGGAGCCGGAACTTATATATTCCATGGGTGTATATGCTGGAAACAGAACTGGTTTCCGGTCGGCATACCTTGCGTTTGCGTATAGCCAAAGGTGAGAGAACCGGGTGTCAGATACGTAATTTCGTGGTGAATCAGTAAGTCATTATCCCCTTCACAGTACCTCTGTGAGGGGGATAAAAACAAATTGTACCTTTATTAGTAACATTTCAGGAGCAAGGATTAACCAATCTGTCTCCTCTTCATAACATTCTTTTCAAAGTCTTTCAACTTCATTCCATACATTTGTCGTGGTTTCTTTTGTAAACGAAAAAGAACACAATAAAATCTTTGATATTAACCATTAAACAATGTACAATGAGAAAGACATTCTTTGAAAAGTGCATAAATTTGCATTTATGCCGTGTTGCATTGGTACTACTACTTCTGGTACCTGCAATCAGTAGTCTTCAGGCTATCCCTTCTCAAAGCAAAACCATTTCGGGAGTTGTGACATCTGCCACGGACAATGAGCCGTTGATTGGTGTCAGCGTCCAGGTGAAAGAGACTTCCACCGGTGGAATAACCGATATGGACGGTAAATATTCCGTAACAGCCCAAACCGGGCAAACGCTGGTATTCTCTTATATCGGCTACAAATCTCAGGAATTTAAAGTAGGTGATTCTTCGGTTATCAATGTTTCATTAAAAGAAGATACCGAAATGCTGGATGAAGTAGTCGTGGTAGGTTATGGCGTTCAGAAGAAGAAGCTGGTAACCGGTGCTACAGTTCAGGTGAAGGGTGAAAACATTGCTAAACTGAACACGACGAACCCTCTCTCTGCTTTGCAGGGACAAACACCCGGTGTGAACATTGTCTCTACTTCCGGACAGCCGGGTGCCAGCATGAGTGTAACCATTCGTGGATTGGGTACGGTGGGTAATTCTCAGCCTCTCTATCTTATCGATGGTGTGGGTGGCGACATTTCTACTTTGAATCCTGCTGATATTGAAAGTATCGATGTATTGAAAGATGCAGCTTCGGCTGCTATTTATGGTGCGCAGGCTGCCAATGGTGTAGTGTTGGTTACTACTAAAAGTGGTAAGGAAGGTACTTGCAGAATCAGCTATGATGGTTTTGCCGGTTGGCAGACGATAGGTCGCAAATACAGTATGCTCAATGCATCAGAGTATATGAGTATTATGGATGAAGCTCGTCTCAACTCAGGCATGTCGCCGGTGGATTGGGCTTCGCTTAGCTCCATACATGATGCCAGGGGGAATATATATGATACTGACTGGATTGACCAGGCTATTGAAGATGGTGGATTAACTACCAGCCACAACCTCTCGTTCACAGGTGGTTCCAAAACTTCTACTTATGCTATTTCAGGTGGCTACACTGGTCAGGATGGCCTGATTGGTGGCTCAGATGTTTCTTATTATAAAAGATATAACTTCCGCGTCAACTCTGAACATAAGATGTGGAACGGACTGGTGACTGTGGGCGAACATGTGGGTTTTGTCTGGAAAGACACACGAGGCATGGGTACGGGAAACATCTGGAATAACAACCTGCGCAGTGCTTTCTCCGCATCTCCTATTATTCCCGTTTATGATGCTGATGGCAACTACAATTCTACGGTAAACTCCGACTGGAATGTAAACGATGGTAATCCTTATGGAAACATGATGGTGAATCGCTATAACAACAGCAAGAATGGTTCGCTCGATGCTAACGTATATGTGCAGATTGAACCCATCAAAAACTTGAGATTTAAAACGGTCTACGGTATCAGCTACGGCGCTTCCGAATACCGTGCCTATACACCGAAGTATCAGTTTACCCCGCAAACGGCCAACACCGTGAGCAAAGTGAATCAAAGTCATGGTCACGGTCTGTCGATGGTGTGGACCAATACTCTCTCTTACGATTTCAATATTGCTACTGAACATCATGTCAATGCCTTGATAGGTAGTGAATTGTCTACCTATGATGGTAGTAATACCGAAGGCTCCAATACTGGCCTTATCCCCGGATTCGATGATTGGGATCATGCTTATCTGGTAAATACCAACGGTACGGAAAATAAGACAGTGAAAGGTTCTCCTTACGACTCTACCCGTGGTATGTCATATTTCGCTCGTTTGGGTTGGACATGGAAAGAACGTTATATGGTGAATGCCACCATGCGTGCCGATGGCTCATCGAAGTTTGCCAAAGGTAACCGCTGGGGATATTTTCCTTCAGTATCTGCCGGATGGACTATCTCCGAAGAGAAGTTCATGGAATCGGTGAAATCCTGGTTCGATTTCTTAAAGATACGTGTCAGCTGGGGGCAGGTAGGTAATGCCAATATCAACTGCTATCAATATCTTGCTCCTGTGTCCACCACGAATACCAATTATAACTTTGGTTCCGGTGGAGGTCAAGATGCCTGGGTTACGGGTTCTTATACCAGCCGTCTGGCCAATGAAAAAGTGAAATGGGAGACCTCTGAACAATATAATGTGGGTATCGATGCCCGTTTCCTGAATGGGCGTCTCGCACTTACTGCCGACGGTTATATCAAGAATACCAAGGATTGGTTGGTACAAGCTCCCGTATTGGCAACGGCAGGTACCAGTGGCCCTATTATCAACGGTGGTGATGTGAAAAACCAAGGTGTTGAACTGGGGCTCTCCTGGAATGACCAAATAGGGAAGGATTTCACTTATAGCGTAGGTGCCAACTTAGCATACAACCACAACGAAGTGGGAAGTATCCCTACCGAAGATGGTATTATTCATGGTGCTACCAATCAAATCTATAGTAATGCGGAAGAGTTCTACCGTGCTGAGAATGGTCATGCTATAGGTTACTTCTGGGGCTTCAAAACAGCCGGTATTTTTTCAGAACAAACAGGAGATTAATGATTGGATTGCTGCCGGAAACGGTGTGTACCAAAGCAGTGTACAACCCGGTGATGTGAGGTATGTAGATGTGAATCATGATGGTGTCATCGACGCCAAGGATAAAAGTAGACTTGGGTAACGGACTTCCTAAATACACATTCGGTTTCAATATTAACTTGGGTTATAAAGGTTTCGATCTTAGTCTGAACGCTACCGGTGCCGCCGGTTTCCAGATAGCTCAATCTTATCGTGACCCAAACTCCTCACAGTCCAATTACAGTCGTCAGATACTGAATCGCTGGACGGGTGAAGGTACCAGTAATCGGATTCCCCGTGTAACCTATGGTGATGTAGGTAACTGGCAATTTTCTGATCTCTATTTGCAGGATGGTGACTACATCCGTTTGCAGAATATTACTCTGGGTTATGACTTCAAACGTCTCATCTCTTGGAAGGGGCTGTCTAAATTGCGCCTCTATGTGCAGGCTCAGAATCTCATCACACTGACTAAGTATGATGGTATGGATCCTGAAATCGGTTCATACAACGGTACAGACGGTAACAAACAGAATTCAGACGGTACGACCAACCAGACATGGGTGTCGGGAGTAGATATGGGTTACTATCCACACCCCCGTACCTTCATTGTAGGTATTAATCTTGCGTTTTAAATCATGAAAAAGAAAAGTAATATGAATACAAAACATATATTATTAACGAGCGCGCTCGTTGTGTCAGCTTTAGCTTTCACGTCGTGTGAAGACTTCTTTGACACTTCATCAAAGAAGGATTTGAACACTGAAACGGCTTACAGTAATTTGGAATCCGCAGAAATGGCTTTAGTGGGTTGTTATGATGGATGGCAACGTACTATTTCAGATGAAGGAGTAGGTATGTATTTGCTGGCGGAGTTTGCTTCCGAACAGGCTTTTGCAGGTCTTGGCCTTTCTGATGCTAAAAACAACAATGTGATTGACCAGTTCAATCTGGGGATCGCTCCTTCATACAATGATATCTTTAATGTGGATTGGCAGAACTATTATAAAGCTATATTTCGTTGTAATCAGCTCATTGTTCAGGAAGAAAATATCGACTGGGCAGGGGACATCAAGGCACAAGGACGAGTGATGGGAGAAGCACATGCCATTCGCGGTATTCTTTACTTCGATCTTGTACGTATGTTTGGAGATGTTCCTTTGCTTGCCGCTCCTTCCGAAGAGAATATTCCCCGTTCTCCGGCAAGTGATGTTTATCAGCTCATTTTCGAAGACTTTAAATATGCCATCGAACATATTCCTGCCGATGCTTATCCCTTGGATAATAACGATACTAACGATGGTCGCATCACCAAATATGCGGCAGAGGCATTGATGGCTCGTGCCTATCTTTACCATACCGGTTACTACGGTGCCGAACATCCTTCATGCACCAAGGCTGAGGCAGTGGCTGCTATTAACGATGTGGTGCAGAATGGAAAATATGAACTGGAGAAAAACTATGCCGACTTCTGGATGCCTGCTTGTACTACTGATGCTTCGAGTGGCGACACTTATGCCTGGAATACGACATACGCCGGCAAGTGGTATGACGGCTCCGCTTGGAAAGCCGGACAAGGCAAACTCTCAAGGGAAATAGTGCTCAACCTGAAGATGAATACTACTCATGACTATAACGGTAATGGTGATGGTAATACGTTCTCGGTCTATTTGGGACCACGTAACAGGAATGCTACGAGCGTATGCATTGCCAGCGGCTGGGGTGCTTGTCCGGTGACTCCCACTTTCGTGGAGCAATATAAGAATGATCCCCGTTTCAGCACTTGTGTATGGAGTTGTAGTGAGGCCGGTTTTGATGCTGACATTACCGATTCGTATGAATATACCGGTTATTATACCCGCAAGTATGCGCCGATGTGTTTTGCCGATGGTACACGTCAGGAAGTAGGATTTAAGTTGGGTGAACAGCATCAGAATGTTACTTACTATCAGGATTACACTATCATGCGCTATGCTGATGTATTGCTGATGCATTCCGAGCTCAATGGCAATGCCGACGGATTGAATCAGGTTCACCAGCGTGTATATCCCGGTGAAACACTGGCTTACAGTATTGAAAACATTCGTAAAGAACGTGCTATTGAACTGGCTTTCGAGGGTGTTCACTATTGGGACCTGATGCGTTATGAGAAGGATGGTGCATACGCTGCACGTATCATTACTGCCGCACAAAATGGTGCCAAGGTGACAAATGGCGGAAATGAGGCAACCACTTCGTTCTCCGAAAGTAACTTCACTTCGAAGAAAGGTTTGATGCAGATTCCTAATACACAAATCACCCTTTCGGGTAATGTGCTTACTCAAAATGCCGGTTGGTAAATCCATGAAGGCTTAGGTTTATCAAGGAAAAACATTAAAAATAATAAGATATGAAATTGAATCATTATATATATTCGCTCATTGCAGGCTTGGTGCTGATGTTGTCGGCCTGTTCACCCGATGAATATGATATGGGTAAGAAGACCTATGTATCCGATGACTTGGCGGAAGGTATTGCCTACACTGTGACTATCGCAGGAAATCAAGTACGCCTCAAATCAAATATCACCGGTTGTACTCCGCTGTGGGTTACTCCTCAGGGACGTTCGCAAGAAAGTGAACTTGCCATTGAATTACCTTTTGCAGGTTCGTATGAGGTGACTTTCGGCGTAGAGACGCCCGGTGGTGTCGTGTATGGTGAACCCTATACTTTCAGTTTAGCACAAAACGATTTCTCGTTGCTGGAAGATGAGAAATGGTTCCTGCTGTCCGATAAGAACTTTAAGTCGGGTGATGCTCTGCCTGATGCTGAGACATTGGCTGAAGGGGTTAGTAAGAAATGGTATCCTTGCGATGCGAACTATGGTATCGGTCAGTGTTCGGGGCCTGTGATGTATTTGTCTCCTTACGATCCTGATGGTGACGGTGCCGGCTATACTCAGGATGATGTGGATAACGGAGTTTACAAAGACATCGTCTTCGGCACCGGAAATTGGAAACCCAACTGGGATCCGGGTTTTCAAAGCTGGCTTATCCCTGCAACAGATCCTTACATGGACTCATATATGACTTTCAGCATGGATGCCGTCAACGGCTGTGTGGCTACTATGTATCGTGGTGAATCCGGAGAAAAAGGCTCAAGCACAGGTGCAAACATGAAAGGCAAGTTCAATATGAACCTTACTGAAAAGACTAAACCTACCATCTCGTTCACCGATTGCTACTCCATGCACAACGTGAATGCCGATGATATGTGTGCTAACTACACGCAAGATATACAGATAATAGAACTTACTCCGTATATATTGCAATTAGTAACTAAACGTACCAATTCCGAAGGTAACTGGTATATTGTATGGAACTTTGTTTCTGAAGAAGTGATTGAAACCAAGGGTGAATGCATTCCCAAAGAAGATAGTGGAGAGATTGAGAAAGTAGCCCCCGTGCTTCCCACATTCGATAATCTTCTTGATGACCTCTTCACGACCGAAATCAACGGTGTGACTTATGTCGGTAATCAGATGACATTTAACCTTGATACCGAAGCACCTTACGATTGGTTGTGGTGGAACGGTTCTCTAACGTACAGAAATGGGGAAAGTGTAACGGGAGGTGTGTACAACGACTCATGGGCTCCTGCTGCCGGTGATGAGGTGGAAGATTTTGAACTTATCCTAAGTAAGGCTTCCGATGGCTCTTATAATTATGAATTCGGTGAAGCCAGTGGTAAGGTAAGCGTTGCAAAGGGCGTAATAACCTTCGATAGCGAAATCACCCTTCTTACCGCTTCCAGCGATCAGCGTACGGTTGCTGTTACAAGCAAAGATTTTACGGTACTTGCCATGGAGGCTGGTGAGACACTGGTTATTGGTGTTCCCGAATCAAAAGATGAGAATGGCGTGGTGAATTCTTATCTTGTAGCTAATCTGCTCTATAAGAAGATTAGCGGCGGGACGGAAGGACCCACCGAAATCAAAGTGGACAACAGTAAGTTGGAAATCATCTTTGGTGATGGAAATCCTGATCGTTTGCGTATCCAGCTTTATAACTCATGGGGTGGTAAGAATGAATGTATCGACATAACGAAAGTTAAGCTAAAAAAGAACCAGACTTTGAAGATTCAGTACAAGGTGCTGAGTGGTATAACCTGGAACGAGGGGGCAGCTCCTAAAACTGTGATTATGGAAAACAGAATCGGAGATTCGTTTGAAGATGGTTGTTACGCTTTGGAGTATGCTTCGAAATTCGATACAACTGCGGGAGCAATCCAGACAGTATCATTGCCAAACACTACAGGTGCTACGCAAACTTTTGAAACCAATTGCTGTCTTATCATCGGAATCCAGAACAAGGGACTTGCTACAGTGGAAACCTTGGAAGATGGAAGCCCGAATGTACAGGTTGAGATTGTTTCCATGACTATTGAGTAATCACTTAAATGAATTAGTATAATGAAGAACAAAATATTATTCGGAATAATGGCTCTCGTCATGGGTATTTGGGCGACGGATGCAGCGATGACGATTATGCCATCAACCAACAGCCATTGCTTACTGATAACTCCGTGGTAACAGGTTCGGCAGATGTGACTGCTACATCAGCAACATTACATGGAACCGTATCTGGGCTTGAAAGTCAGGCTTCAAGTGCTTATGTCATTGGTTTTAATTACGGTGCTGCGGCCGATGCACTCACCGAAAGGATTGTTGCTACGGGCGGTGAAACATTCACTGCCACGGTAAATGGCAGCTTGAATCAAACTATCTATTATCAGGCTTATGTCACTTTACAAGGCAAAGTAACTTATAAAGGTGAAGTAAAGAGCCTTGTACTGACTAATGCTCGTGCTACTACCGGCGATGCTACCCAGATAGATGCTAACAAGGTTACTTTGTCTGGTTCGCTTATTGGCTTTCCTGCGGATGCGGAAGGTGGTATCATTGTGTCGGGTATAGAAGGTACGGAAAATGTGCGTGCCGGTGTACGTATTGCTACTGTTCCTAAGGAAAGCTATACGGTAGATGTAGAAGGCTTGTTGGCCAATACTACTTATTATTATGTGGCTTATCTTGATCTCGGTGCAGGTATGGTCTATGGTGAAGAAAAGTCATTCACTACGACTGGGCATACGTTTGATCTTGATAATGACCTTGTTGACCTTGGGCTTTCTACTAAATGGGCAAAGTACAATTTAGGTGCTACCTCAGAAACGGAAATTGGTGGTCTGTTCGGCTTTGGCGATAAGACAGGTTTCAATACCAGTATCGATCCTGCAAGTTATGCTTCTGCCGATATCTACAAAACAGCTAATGACCTTGCCTATAAAGCATTTGAAGGTAAAGTGACCATGCCTACCATTGCTGAGTTTGAAGAACTCTTTGCACTCTGTACCAGAGAGTGGGTGGAAGTGGAAGGTGTTGCCGGCTATAAGTTCACCGGTCCTAACGGAAACTCTATCTTTATGCCTGCCGCAGGTTCGCGCACACAGGGCACTACTACCGGTGTTGGTGTGGAAGGCTGCTATCTTTCCGGTTCCATCAATGTTTCTGATACTCAGTTTGCCATGAGCTATCACTTCAATAATGCTCTTGCTACTCGTGCCACCACTCCTGTCTATCAAGCTTTGGCTATTCGTGCTGTTTCTACCGCCAAGAATGTTCCGTTCGACCGCTCATTGCTTTATGGTAAATGGTATATTGACAATGGTCAGGATGGTGAACAACATGTATTCGAAGGTCCGTTCACGCAGTGGGGCAAAACGTACGACTGGGCTATAGTATCTAACGGTCAGCCCAATATCGGAAAAAGAGATTCACTGGGAAATGGGCACTGAGAATGGCTGGATTGGTTATACTTATGGAGTTGATTATGGTTACATGGAGTTTTTCGAAGACGGAACTGTCAATATCCATCGTTTGACAGATGACGGTGTAGCTACTGATGAAACAGGTAAATATACTATTGATGAGGCGAACAAAGTGATTGACATTGATATCAATGTACTTTGTGCCAATACTTGGGTAGCGGGAAAGAGTGGTAAGCTGAATATCCTGTCCTTGACGAGTGACGGTTTGCAGATTGCCCTTCCCAATACCGATGAATATGCTTACTCTGTCAACTATTACAGTCAGCGTAAGGCAGAAGCCGATGCTAAGATTCCGGTATCATTAATTTGTGTGGATTCCAGTTGGGGTGGTACTTGGGGAACTGAGGTCGCACGTCTGTCTCCGGATGCGTTGGCAGGTCAGCACACATTCACTTACGAAGGCTCATCTGACGATGTTGTGGTGTTTACCCTCGATTTTCCGGACTTGCTGACCAGATATCCTAATGCTTTCGTTCGTATTGACGAGATGAAGTGCGACGGCAATGCTATTCAGTTCAATGCCAATAATTTTCTATGGAGATATTGAGGGTAAAGGAACCTATCGTGTCGAGTTATTTAATATTTATGGTATAGGTGCGGCGGATGGCAAAGTGTTGAACAGTGCTTTCAGCAATTCCCAGAATATGGGTTCCGAATCGGCACCCCACTTCAACAATAGTCTGGCGATTACTTATACAGTTTTTATTGATGGCAATGGTGCAGGCACGTATACACGTAATCTGGTTACTATTCCTAATTGGGATGGTGCAGGTACATGGGGGTATAATGCCGGAGGTACATTAGAAGTGAAATATGAAAATTTCCGGTATAGTCTTGTTACCCCGCAGTTCGACATCAAGTATGAAGGTACTGGTTGTGCAGCTGGTTCCATTATGACTTTCATTGAAGTGGCAGATCTTTACGGTTTCTTCCCTGGTACGCATGCTGTGTTGGATAACCTCTATCTTGATGGTTCAGAGGTAACGTTTGATGCGACAAAAGTGCTTGATGCCAATGATAGCTCCAAGTATCGTCTGGAACTTTGGAACTGTTATGGGGCAACAAAGAATGCGGGTTGTGCTTTCGGTACACCTGATGGAGATGTAATCAAGGAGCTTGGTTTCAGCACTTCTATGGAAGTGAAATTTACGTTCCATAAGCTTTTTGCTGTTCCTCAATGGTAATAGAGGAGAGGATGTAATACATTCCAGAGTTGGGAATATATATGAATAGGGAGTGGGGAAGGCGAAGATGCTTTTCCCGCTCCCTATTCATTTCAAAGAGTACTATTATTAAAGATGCTGTTATTTAGCATATCATTTTGTATTTTAAACTACGCTTAGAATTCCGTATTTGTAACCAACTGACAACTACCAAGAAAACAAGCGAACAAAAACTTGTATGCTGCTAATTAACAGAGATATATAAAATTCGCAACAGTTGAAATAGACTGTTTTCTTCCGGTTTTACCCGTTTCCTTCCATCAATTCGCGCTTGACTATGGCAGAATTCCACTTCCTGCACGAACGATATATATGTCCTTCGCGCACGACATTAACTTCCTGCGTGAAGGAGCTTAATATCCTTCGTGTCCGATGTATATATCCTTCACGTACGGTATTAATATCGTGCAGTTCTCCGATGCACTTTGCTTCCATAAACGTGTAAAATGTTGCATGAATATTAACTCATTCATGCTCAAAGGAGGCTGTTACGCTTTTTTTATGCGACCTGTATGTTAGCGAGAAGAAAGAAAATTAAGACAAAAGTTTATATATTGTTTGGTTTGCTGAATAAAATGATATATTCAAGAAACAACCTCTTTGTATTTTATACAAAGTACTATTTGTAAAGTAATAGAGAAATCTTTTATTTGCTGCCTGCAAGAAGTTAAGAGTTTGTCGACAAGAAGTTAACTTCCTGTCGACAAACTCTTAACTTCTTGTAAACAGCAAATTGATTATTTGTAATACTTTGATAGTCAACTGTGAAAAATCGGTTATGGAAGTTTGGGTATGAAAATAAATCAGATAAAATTATAATAGGGGACAACTATTCCATATCTTTGTTCCATTAACCCCAATAATATACATATTATGGAAAATAGTTTGGATGCAACAGTGAGTAGCTTTATCGAGTACCAAAACCAATTTAGTTCAATAATAGAAAAGTTAAAGGAAGGGCATCAGAACGGTAGATTTGCAGATTGGAAAGGGGTTATTACTGTAAACGGTCCTGTTATCTATCAACCGGAAATATTGTTTATGGGAATAAATCCGGGACCAGGGCTTTATAATGAAACTAATTATCGAAACAATGATAATAAGGTTCCATTTCGGATATTGACAGGGGATAGTAATCTCTACCGGGATGAGAGTGCATATCCTTTAAGTAGACTTGTTTATCGTTCGGATGGTAAAACGATTGCACTGGACTGGTTTACCAAAAGTAATTATTGCGAAGGAAGCTCATGGTATGAGCTGAAAATAAAGCGGGGGAATGGTTTCGTTGAAAATATGCTTAAAATCATTTGCAAGGTTGCCTTCGGTTTAGGTAAAGGTGAATTTGTGAAAGGCGAAAAGCCAGAATGGTATGATACATTCGGGAAAGAAATAATGTTTATGAATGTATGTCCGTTGGCTACTGATAACTTGAATCAACTCTCACGACTTAAAAAAGAATTGGGAATAAACGAATGGAAAGATATCGTAAAGCCTGTAAGAACCTTGGTTAGAGATAATATTAAACCTAAAATAATTGTATTTGCAGGAATATCCGCATACAACAATTTCATGTGGGAAGATAAAGGCGATCAAATCTTTGATATTCCTGTAGTTATAATAGACAGAAAACGCGGATATAACTCAGAAGCAAACTTATCGAAGATCGCATCTGAAATAGTTGAAAGAATATCCCAATGAATTCTACTTCTTTTAAGCAGTATTTATGTTTCTCAGTGCATTTGAGTAATAGTTCGACGTTACTTAAATTAAATAACTATGAAATACTCAATAGCGCACAATCCCCCTGAATAATATGCATTTATTGCATACTTCTTATTTTTGGAAACATTTTACACAGAGTGTTGGTCCTACGCTTGGATGGAATAAGTGGTGGTATATCACAAGTCTACCCGTTTTGTAGCAGGAACCCGGGGGAAAGGCGATAAATGATATGTCGCCTATTGGAAACCTTTCGTCCAGGGGTAATAACAAATTATACCCTTCCATATAACATCCTAAACGCTTTGTGTGGCTGTTTTGCCCTATCTTTGCCAACACGGATTTCTATCCATAACCTAATATTTGAGAACGAAAACATAATGCTCATGAATAAAATTAAAGCTTATCTGTTGCTGTTGACGATTGCTCTCTCTGCTTTCGCTGCCGCATGTTCTAGTGATGACAATGATCCTGTAACACCGGAAATAACAATTTCCGAAAACATTCTGGCGAATGGAATGAGTTTTTCCAAAGCCGGAGGTACAAACACACTCTCTGTGAAATCGAATGTGACGTTGGAAGTTACCAGTAACCAGGATTGGTGCGTAGTGACTCCGGCAGTTTCAGCTTCTGCTACGGTCTTTAAATATACGATAGATGTAAAATCCAATTCAACTACCGATAATCGTACATCTGTTATTACTGTGAAAGGTGGTAACCTGACAGAGACATTCAATGTCATTCAAACAGCTACCGAAGGACTGGATCTGGAGACTGTCTTGTTTGAAGACATATCGGCAGCGGGTGGTACTATCACTGTGAAAGTGATGACTAACGGTGAACCAACTATAACTATTAATGATAGCTGGATTACCGAGAAAACAGAAACGCGCGCTATGGTGGATAAAACGAAGACTTTTATCATCGCTGCCAATACCGGAAAAGAACGTACCGGTACCATTACTTTTTATTTTGGGTGACTTGCCGGCAACAACTGTGACCGTGAAGCAGTTGGCGGGAGGTGAGATAAGCTCGAATGAAATAGCAGGTGAAGATCCCTGGACTGTAGCTAAAAGTCTGGGATTGGGTTGGAATCTGGGTAATCAGTTGGATGCGCATAATAGTGGTGTGGCCAATGAAACGGCCTGGGGAATCAAAAAGACGACACAGGCTTTATTTGATAAATTGGCTGCTGCGGGTATTACTACCGTACGTATTCCTGTTACATGGATGGGACATATTGGAGACGCCCCCGGTTATGAAATAGAGAAAGCCTGGATGGATCGTGTTGCCGAGGTAGTAGGATATGCAGAAAATGCCGGACTGAATGCTATTGTCAATATTCATCATGATGGAGCTGATAGTGAATACTGGCTTAGCATTAAAGATGCTGCTCAGGATGAAACTAAAAATACCGCAATTAAAACAGAATTGAAAGCTGTATGGACACAGATAGCCGAACGTTTTAAGGATAAGGGCAACTTCCTGGCATTCGAGTCGATGAATGAAATTCATGATGGCGGTTGGGGCTGGGGCGACAACCGTAATGATGGTGGAAAACAATATTCAATATTGAACGACTGGAATCAGGTGTTTGTAGATGCGGTACGTGCTGTAGGTGGTGGTAATAGCAATCGTTTCCTGGGTGTGCCGGGGTATTGTACCAATGTGGCACTTACGGTGAGCAACTTCAAACTGCCGACTGATAAAGTTCAGAATCGTCTGATGGTATCTGTTCATTTCTATGATCCGAATGAATATACACTGGATGCAAAGTATTCGGAGTGGGGGCATACCGGCGCTGCCGATAAGAAAGCTAACTGGGGAGACGAAGACAATGTGAAAGATGTATTCAATAGTTTGAAGACAACGTATATAGATAAGGGCATTCCGGTATATATTGGTGAAATGGGATGTGTAAGCCGGACGACTGACCGTGCGGAATCTTTCCGCAAGTACTATCTGGAATATATATGTAAAGCAGCGAAAGAATACGGATTGGCTCCTGTTTATTGGGATAATGGCGGTACAGGTAGTGGAAAGGAAGAATCAGGCTTGTTTAATCATGCTACCGGTGATTATCTGAATAATGCAGCGGAAATAGTAGAAGTAATGAAAAAGGCCATCTTTACAGAAGATGCATCTTATACATTGCAATCCGTCTATGACAATGCACCGCAATAGGTTTTCATAAATACCCCTCGTGTATACAGGGATTGTTGTTAATACAGGTTTTTTTGATTGGTTTTGGGAAGTAGCTTCTGTGAGGGAAGTTACTTCCTTCTTTTCTGTCCGGGAAACAAATGATGGGGTATGAAATGATAAAAAAACACATTGAAAACCTTGTTTTTACGATTCCTTTTTGTTTCATTTGCAATATGTTAACGATATTCCTATATCTACTACTATGAAGAGATTGATTTTACTTATCGTTTCAGTCGTTGTGGCATGTTTTTCTGCCTTTTCACACGACTTTATGTTCAAACATCTGGAGGTTAAGGACGGAATGCCCAGCAACCAAATCAATGCCATTTATAAAGATTCAAGAGGTTTTATGTGGTTTGGCACCGCTGCCGGACTGGCACGTTATGACGGATATCGTTTCAAGATATTCCGGAGCACTGACAATGGTTCTGCGTCTTTACCTGACAACTATATTGAGAAGATAGTGGAAGACAGTGAAGGACGTTTATGGATACGGACGGGAGAAAACGGATATGTCATTTATAACTGGGATACGGAGAGCTTTGTCTGTGATGTTCGTTCCCGGATGTGGGATATAGGGATAGACGGAACACCCCGCTATGTATTTGTCGACAAGCAAAAGAATACCTGGTTTGCCATAGATGGGAAAGGGTGCTACTGCTATCGTCCCGGTGAAAAGAATGCTGTATCCCTGCCTTTCGGTGAGAAAGGAATACCCGAAGGTGTCATTATAGACATGGCTGAATGTAAGGATGGCATTCTGTTGGTATATGATAACGGGCGCGTAATCTGTATCGACCGTGAGACGGTACGTGTAAAATGGGTTTTGACAGATATTGCAGAGCACATGGGAACGCGTACTGATATCTTCTTCCTGTATGTGGATAAGGATGAAGATTTATGGATATATGGTGCCCCGGGTGTATGGGCTTACGATTTGTCTGACAGGAAGTGGCATTCACAATGGAATTTCAGCGATAGAGGTCAGGCTCATATCGTAGCAGTAGCTCAGGATAAGCAGGGACGTATTTGGTTTGGAAAGGACCAGGATGGCATCGATATCTGGAATAAGGCGACTGGTGAAACTGTCTCGCTTACGTATGATGTGGATGACGAACGAGGTTTGCCCAATAATACCATCAATGTGCTTTATGAAGATGAAGGCGGTGTGATGTGGATAGGTACTTATAAGAAAAGTGTGGCTTATTATGATGAGGGCATTTTTAAGTTCGGCATCAACCACTTGGGGGATATTAACTGTCTGGAAGAAAGTAATGACGGTTCGTTGTGGTTGGGTACCAATGACGCCGGGTTGATACGTTGGAATCCGAAGACGGATGAAAAGAAACTGTATGCATACTCACCGGGAGGAAACTCTATTGCTTCGAATGTCATTGTAAGTTTGTTGCAAGCTAAGGACGGCAAACTCTGGATAGGGACATTTTGGGAAGGATTGGATTGTTTCGACGGCAATCGCTTCGTGCATTACCGGAACAGACCGGGAGATGATAATTCGCTGGCTAATAACAATGTCTGGTCATTGGCAGAAGATAAGAACGGAAATATCTGGATTGGAACCTTGGGAGGCGGTTTACAATGTCTGAATCCGGGGACAGGTGAGTTCACCACTTATAAGATAAGTAACTCCGGAATTATTTCCAATCATATAGCCTCTTTATGTATGAGTCGTGACAATCGTCTGATAATCGGTACTTCTTCTACGGGGGTATCCATAATGGATCTGACTACCCGGAAAATAACGAATCTGGTAGGCAACGAGTCGGGAAGTATCCGCTTTTCCAATCAGAGCATTAACCAGGTCTATGAGGATAGCCGGGGATTGATATGGGTGGGAACACGTGAAGGACTGAATCTCTATAATCCGAAGAACGACCATTTACAGGTAGTTCCTCTTTCGCAGAACGATTCTAGGGTATTTATTACCGGTATCGTAGAAGATGATAATAAAAAATATGTGGGTGACTACGGCCAATGGTGTAGTGAATGTAATTCCTTCTATCGATACAAAAAACGGAGATTATACTTTCAACTATTATAGGTATGATGATAAGGACGGTTTGCAGGGCTGTGAGTTCAATCAACGTTCCATTAAACGTCTTTCCTCGGGTGAGATTGCAATGGGAGGTATGTATGGATTGAATACTTTCAGACCGGAGAATATCAAATATAACCGGACGTTGCCCAAGGTGATGTTTACCGGCTTCCAGCTTTTCAATGAAGAAGTGGAGGTTGGAAAGGAGTATGGTGGACGTGTTTTGCTGCGTGAGTCGCTGAATAAAGCCAGAGAGGTGAAACTTGATTATAAACAGAATGTCTTCACTGTATTGTTTGCATCGGATAATTACGTCTTGCCTGAGAAACCCAGTATCTGTATAAACTGGAGGGATTTAATGAGGATTGGATGGCAGGTGCGGCTGATATGCACCGCGTTACTTATACGAATTTGGCACCCGGTACTTATACGCTGAAAGTGAAGGCAATCAATAGTGATGGATTTGCCGGAACAGAAGAGTCAAGCCTTAAAATAGTAATCCTACCGCCTTTCTGGATGACTCCCTGGGCGTATGTTCTGTATGCTATGTTATTGATAGGCACATTGCTGCTGGCTCGCAATGCTGTGCTGCGCCGTGAACGCAATAAGTTTAGGATACAACAGATGGAACGTGAAGCGGAGCGGAATGAAGAAGTCAATCAGATGAAATTCCGTTTCTTTACCAATGTGAGCCATGAACTGCGTACACCGCTGACGTTGATCATTTCTCCGTTGGAAGGAATGATGAAAGAAACCCATGATGAACGGAGGCAGGAGCAATTGAAACTGATGCATCGTAATGCATTGCGGTTACTGAATCTTGTGAACCAATTACTTGATTTCCGTAAAAATGAGGTGGCAGGGTTGCATTTGAATCTTTCGGAGGGGGGAGGTTGTATCGTATGTTCACTCTATATGCAACTCATTCCTGATGCTTTCGGAAAAGAAAAACGTGCATCTCACTTTTTTTCTCGGCAATCGAATCGCTGAATATGTCGTTCGATGAGGATAAGATAGGTAAGATAGTGATGAATCTGCTCTCTAATGCGTTTAAGTTTACTCCGGATGGAGGGCGGGTGGATGTTTCTCTTGAACTGATAAAAGGAACTACGGAAACATTGGAAATCAAAGTATCCGATACGGGGGTAGGTATCAGCGACCTTGATAAAGAACGTATATTCGAACGTTTCTATCAATCGGAGCGTATAGGTGATAGTAACCCCAGTACGGGGAGTGGTATCGGTTTGAGCCTGGTACGTGATTACGTTACGCTGCATGGCGGTGTGGTGCGCGTGTTCGACAATGTGGGTACGGGCAGTGTATTTGTGGTAGATATTCCGGTGAAACATTCGGTGGTGAACGTAGCGACTCCACTCTCGGAAGAAGCTGCAGAAGAGGATGCGGTGGCACTTGCTTCAGTGGAAGAATTGAATGAGGAAGAACGGAAGAAGCCACTTGCACTGATTGTGGATGATAATGAAGATTTTGTTTCTTTCATGCGTTATACGTTGAGTCTGTATTTCCGTATAGAATCTGCCGGAAACGGAAAGATAGCCTGGCAGATGATACCGGAACTAATGCCGGATATCATCGTTTGTGATGTGATGATGCCTGAAATGGACGGGAACGAACTGTGCCGTTGGGTGAAGGCTGACAAGCGTACAAATAATATTCCTTTGTATTGCTTACGGCCAAGCAATCCGTAGAGAATAAAGTGGAAGGTCTGACGATTGGTGCGGATGACTATGTGACGAAACCTTTCAATATGGAGGTACTGATTTTGCGCATGCGTAAACTGATAGATTTGAGCAGCAAAATAAACTTCGCACCCGTATTGATCCCGAACCGAGTGAAATCGTTATCACTTCGATGGACGAAAAGCTGATTGAGAATGCGATAAAGTATGTGGAGACGCATATTGCCCGTCCCGATTTATCTGTGGAAGAATTGAGCCATGAACTGGGCATGAGCCGGGTGCATCTCTATAAAAAGCTGTTGCAGATTACCGGTAAAACTCCGATAGAATTTATTCGTATTATCCGACTGAAACGTGCGGCACAACTTCTGCGCGAGAGCCAGCAGAATGTGTCGGAGGTTGCCTATCAGGTGGGCTTCAATAACCCCAAATATTTCAGTAAGTATTTCAAGGATGAATTCGGTGTTTTACCCTCTGTATATCAGGAAAAGGAGGGTAAATAACAAAAAAGTACCCATTGTTGAAACATCTGATATTTCTATAAATCAAATAAGCCCTTTCCTTTCAACATCGGGAGGGCTTGTTTACTGTATGATTTCCTACTTTTACACTCGGAGAAAATAACTTTAAAAACAAAGATATGAAATTGAAAAACACTTCAGTTTGTTTGCTCGCAGGATGGATGCTGATGGCATGCTCCGGAGGCGGGTATGAGAAGACGAGTAACGGCATTATTGTAAATGTCGAACAACAGCAACCGACGGATGTGCGAAAGGTGAAGGTTGAAGTGATGGGAGAGAAGTTGATTCATGTGTCAGCCACTCCCGAAAAAAACTTTTCAAAGGCGGAAAGCCTGATTATAGTTCCCCAAAAAGATAAGACGGACTTCAGCGTGGAAGAAAGTGAAGATGCCGTTTCGGTAAAAACCTCAGAGGTGTGCGCCATTGTATCCAAAGCCACGGGTGAAGTACGCTTTACCGATGCTTCCGGTAACCTGATTTTGGCGGAAGATGAGAAAGGCAGGAGTTTCAAGCCTATCGAAGTGCAGGGAACAAAGGCGTATACGGTACGTCAGGTATTCCAGTCACCCGATGATGAGGCATTCTACGGACTGGGACAACACCAGGCTGATGAATTCAATTATAAAGGTAAGAACGAGGAACTTTTCCAGTATAATACAAAGGTTTCCGTACCTTTTATCGTTTCCAATAAGAATTATGGTATTCTGTGGGATAGTTATTCGCTTTGCCGTTTCGGCGATCCACGTGATTATGCACAGTTAAGCACAGTTTTCAAACTCTATGATAAGGAGGGTAAGGAAGGTGCTTTGACAGGAACATACGTACCCTCTCAGAAATCAACAGCGGAGACACTGGTACGCCGGGAAGATTCTGTTTATTTTGAACATCTGAAATCGGAAGATTTGTCGAAAGTCGTGAACTTACCAGAAGGATTTCCTTTCATGGGTTCGCAGGTGACGTATGAAGGAGAAATTGAGCCGATGGAGAGTGGTAGGTTCCGTTTTATCCTCTATTATGCAGGATATACGAAGGTATACATTGATGGTGAACTGGTGGTTCCCGAACGTTGGCGTACGGCTTGGAATCCGAACAGTTATAAGTTTGCCGTAATTTGAAAGCCGGTAAACGTGTTCCATTGAAAATTGAATGGATTCCTGATGGATATGTATCCTATTGCGGTTTGCGTGCATTGTCTCCTGTATCTGCTGAAGAACAGAACAAACAGTCGTGGTGGGGAGAAATGCAGAATGAAATCGATTATTATTTTGTTTATGGCGAGGATATGGACGAGGTAATCAGTGGATACCGTGCTCTGACCGGAAAATCACAAATCATGCCGAAATGGGCGATGGGATTCTGGTTGAGCCGTGAGCGTTATAAGACGCAGGAAGAAATACTGGATGCTTTGAAGGAATTCCGTAAACGTCAGATTCCCATTGATAATATTGTGCTCGACTGGAGCTACTGGCCGGAAAATGCCTGGGGTAGTCATGAGTTCGACAAGGTACGTTTCCCCAATCCGAAAGCAATGGTAGATTCTATTCATGCCATGCACGGACAAGATGATGATTTCCGTATGGCCGAAATTCTATACGACAACCGAACATTTCAAGGAATTTGATGAGAAGGGCTGGATGTACCAGCAATCGGTAAAGGACAGTTTGAAGGACTGGGTAGGTCCGGGTTATACGTACGGATTCTATGATGCCTATAGTGCCGATGCACGCAAGTTGTTCTGGAACCAGATGTACGAGCATTATTATCCGTTGGGCATTGATGCCTGGTGGATGGATGCCAGCGAGCCGAACGTGCGCGATTGTACTGATTTGCAATACCGCAAGGATTTGTGCGGTCCTACGGCATTAGGTTCCTCGGCTGAATACTTCAATGCTTACGCTTTGATGAATGCCGATGCTATCTATAATGGCCAGCGTGGAGTAGACAACAATAAACGTGTATTCTTGCTGACCCGTTCGGGCTTTGCCGGATTGCAGCGTTATTCTACCGCTACGTGGAGCGGTGACATCGCTACCCGTTGGGAAGACATGAAGGCACAGATATCAGCCGGACTGAACTTTGCCATGAGCGGCATTCCATATTGGACGATGGACATTGGCGGGTTCTGTGTAGAAAACCGTTACGTGGCAGGTCAGAAGCAATGGAACGAGACAAAGACCGAGAATGCCGACTATAAGGAATGGCGTGAGCTGAATACGCGTTGGTTCCAGTTCGGCGCGTTCTGTCCGCTGTACCGTGCCCATGGTCAGTATCCGTTGCGCGAGCCGTGGGAAATTGCTCCTGAAGGGCATCCGGCTTATAATTCCATTGTTTATTATACGAAGTCCTGTTTGCTCCTCTTCTCAGTATTGGGAGGTTGCACCTCCGCTGAACGGGTTACTGATGACCGTCGACAGGACTTCACCGCTGACTGGACTTTCCATCTGGGAGATGACTCCGCGGCATCCCGTCCCGATTATGACGACACGGCATGGCGGATCCTCCATCTTCCACATGACTGGGCTATCGAGGGAGAGTTCAGCAGGGATAATCCTTCCGGAACAGGAGGAGGGGCATTACCCGGTGGTATCGGTTGGTATCGCAAAACGTTTACTGTTGACAAAGCGGATGAAGGCAAGCGCCTGTATATTGATTTTGACGGTGTATATATGAATTCGGAAGTCTTTATCAATGGTCATTCCCTTGGTGTACGTCATTATGGATATGTTTCGTTCAGTTACGATCTGACTCCCCATATCAAGTGGGGCGGAAAGAATGTAGTTGCCGTACGTGTGGACAACGCGGAACAACCTAATTCCCGCTGGTATTCGGGATGTGGCATCTACCGTAATGTATGGCTTACGAAACTTAACCCCGTGCATATAGCGCAATGGGGCACTTTTATCACGGCGCAAGATGTGTCGAAGAACAGTGCACGACTAAACATACGTACTAAAATACAGTATGATGCGGCCGCTCAACTGCAAGATTCCGTGAAGCAGGCGGATGGTACGTATGTTGTTTTTGATTCGGAAATTGTTTCCTTGGCAGATGTTGTGTTGCAGTCACGGCTAATGGATGCAGAAGGGAATGTTGTGGGTGAGGTTGCATCGGAACTGCAAGTGATACCTGCCTGTCCGAACGAGGTAGAACAGGAAATTGTAGTGAAGAACCCTAATCTTTGGAGCGTGAACACTCCTTATATATATAAGGTGAACAGTATCCTTATTGATAAGACAACCGGTAAAGTATTGGATAACTACTGTACGAATACCGGTATCCGTACCTTCCGTTTTGATGTACAGAAAGGGTTTATTCTGAATGGAGAACGGCTGAAGATCAATGGTGTATGTATGCATCATGATCTGGGGTGTCTTGGGGCGGCAGTTAATATCCGCGCTATCGAGCGCCAGTTGGAGATACTGCAAGAAATGGGCTGTAACGGCATTCGCTGTTCTCATAACCCTCCCTCACCAGAACTGCTCGATCTTTGTGACCGTATGGGATTTATCGTAATGGATGAGACGTTCGATATGTGGCGCAAAAAGAAAAACGGCTCATGATTATTCCCGTTACTTCAACGAGTGGCATGAACGCGATCTGACGGATTTGATACTTCGCGACCGTAACCATCCTTCTGTTTTCATTTGGAGCATTGGCAACGAAGTGCTGGAGCAATGGTCGGATGCAAAAGCGGATACGCTGACCTTGGAACAAGCGAACCTGATTCTGAATTTTGGTCATGATCAGAGTATGCTGGCGAAAGAAGGTGAGATGAGTGTGAACTCTTTACTGACGAAGAAACTGGCAGATATGGTAAAAGCTCTCGATTCTACCCGTCCCGTTACGGCTGGCTGTAATGAACCGAACCCGAATAATCACTTGTTCCGTTCGGGAGCATTAGATCTCATCGGCTTTAATTATCATGATGATTGGTTTGCCGGTGTACCTGAGAAATTTCCCGGTAAACCGTTCATTGTGGCAGAAAGTGTATCAGCACTGATGACGCGTGGCTACTACCGGATGCCGAGTGACGAAACTGTTATTTGTCCTGAACGTTGGGATAAACCTTATTTTGATGATAGTTTCTCCTGTTCTTCGTATGATAACTGTCATGTACCTTGGGGAACAGTCATGAGGGCACGATGCGCCACGTGAAAAATAATGATTTTATCAGCGGACAGTATGTCTGGACCGGGTTTGACTATTTAGGTGAACCGACTCCTTACGGTTGGCCTGCCCGTAGCTCTTATTTCGGCATTGTCGATCTGGCCGGTTTTCCGAAAGATGTGTATTATCTCTATCAGTCGGAATGGCATCCGGAGAAAAAGGTATTGCACCTTTTCCGCATTGGAACTGGGCGCCGGGGCAGGATATAGATATGTGGGCTTATTATAATAATGCGGATGAGGTCGAGCTTTTTGTAAATGGCAAGTCGCAGGGTGTGCGTACAAAAGGTAAGGATGATTTTCATGTCGTATGGCGTGTGAAGTATGAACCGGGTGTGGTAAAAAGTCGTTTCCCGCAAGGATGGAAAAACGGTATTGGAGAAGGAGATCCATACAGCCGGAGAACCAGCACAGATACGCTTGACGGCTGATCGGAATGAAATCAAATCAGATGGCAGAGATCTTAGTTTTGTAACAGTGGAGGTGCTGGATAAAGATGGTAATCTTTGTCAGAATGCCGATAATCAGATCATGTTCGATGTGCAAGGTGCGGGATTTATAGCCGGTGTAGACAATGGTAGTCCTGTTTCAATGGAGAAATTCAAAGCTGATCATCGCAAGGCTTTCTATGGGAAGTGCCTGGTGGTTGTTCAAAGTGACGGAAAATCTGGAGGCATCAAACTGACGGCTACATCCGAAGGATTGAAAACGGCAGTGACCGCTATTAAAGCAAAATAAAAGTAACTTGTTAGCAGAATTCATTTATAACGGTATAGGAATGAATAAGACTCACCACAGATTACACAGATTGACACAGATTTATTAATCTAATAATCAGTAAAATAGAATCTGTGTCAATCTGTGTAATCTGTGGTGAATTAATTCATAACCGAAAAGAAATGAATGAATTCCGCCAACGACTAAAAGTAATATCTTTAATGTAATAATAATGAAGAAACAACTCTTTTCAACTCTCCTGTTTGCCTGTTCATTGACTACTTTGACAGCGCAAACTCCTGTATATTTAGATGATACGCAACCCATTGAAGCACGTGTAAAAGATGTTCTCAACCGTATGACACTGGAAGAGAAAGTAGCCCTTTGCCATGCGCAGAGCAAATTCAGCAGTCCCGGTGTGCCCCGTCTTGGTATCCCCGAACTTTGGATGAGTGATGGACCTCACGGTGTTCGTGCAGAAATCAACTGGAACGATTGGGGATATGCCAAATGGACTAATGACAGTATTACTGCTTTTCCTGCCTTGACTTGTCTTGCCGCTACCTGGAATCCGGAAATGTCCGCCATCTACGGCAAGGCTATTGGTGAAGAAGCCCGTTATCGGGAAAAAGATGTTCTTTTGGGGCCTGGCGTTAATATCTATCGTACTCCTCTGAATGGTCGTAACTTTGAATACATGGGGGAAGATCCTTATCTGGCAGGCGTGATGTGTGTACCTTATATTCGGGAGATACAGAAAAACGGGGTTGCCGTAAGTGTGAAACACTATGCTTTGAACAATCAGGAGTTATGGCGTGGACACATTGATGTGCAACTAAGCAACCGTGCCTTACACGAAATCTACCTCCCCGCTTTCAAGGCTGCTGTGCAGAAAGGTGGTGCCTGGACCGTGATGGGGGCCTATAACAAGGTGCGTGGTCAGCATGCCTGCCACAATGATCTTTTGCTGAATAAGATATTGAAGAATGACTGGGGTTTTGACGGTGTAGTCGTAACCGATTGGGGTGGTGCCCATGATACTTACGAAGCAGCCATGAATGGCTTGGACATCGAGATGGGATCCTATACCAACGGTCTGACCTCAGAAAGTGCATTTACCTTCGACGATTATTATCTGGCTAAGCCTTATCTCCGGATGTTGAAGGAAGGTAAGGTGCCTATGAGCACAGTGGATGATAAAGCCTCCCGTATTCTTCGCTTGATATTCCGCACGGCGATGAATCGTCAGAAACCTTATGGTTCGCTGACAAGTGAAGAGCATTATCAGGCTGCCCGTGAGATTGGTAATGAGGGTATTGTGCTTCTGAAAAACACACCTGTCCAGAAAAAAGGTACCCCTTTGCTGCCGCTTGATGACTCTAAATATCAACGTATACTGGTAGTAGGTGACAATGCTGTCCGCTTGTTGAACGAAGGAGGCGGTTCTTCTGAACTGAAGGTAAAAGATATGATATCTCCACTCGATGGTATGCGCGCTCTTTATGGTGACAAGGTAGTTTATACGAAAGGTTACGCTGCCGGACGTCCGATGTATGGGCGTGCAGAAGAAATTCCCCAGTCGGTGATGGATTCCTTGCGCACAGCAGCAACTGAACTTGCCAAAGAAGCTGATCTTGTGATTCTGTTCGGTGGATTGAATAAGAATCATTTCCAGGATTGTGAAGCCGGTGACCGTGTGACATACGGTTTGCCATTCGGACAAAATGAACTGATTGAATCTCTGTTGGGAGTCAATAAAAATATGGTATTGGTATTGTTGAGTGGTAATGCCGTGGAAATGCCTTGGCTGAATAAAGTTCCGGCCGTCCTGCAAGGCTGGTATCTGGGATCTATGGGTGGTAATTCACTTGCTGATGTACTGAGTGGTGCAGTGAATCCCAGCGGAAAACTTCCTTTCTCCTTTCCTGTGAAATTGACGGATTGCGGTGCACATGCATTTGACGAATTGAGTTATCCGGGCGATAGTATCAAGCAGGTCTATAAAGAAGATATTCTGGTAGGTTATCGCTGGCATGATACCAAGAAGATTCCCGCCTTATTCCCTTTCGGGTATGGTTTGAGTTATACGACTTTTACCTATGGTAAACCGGTAGCTTCTGCTAAAACAATAACTGCTGACAATTCTCTGACTGTGACCATTCCTGTAAAGAATACGGGTAGTGTTGCCGGAAAGGAAGTCGTACAACTGTATGTAGGAGATGAAAAATGTAGTGTTCTGCGTCCTGTGAAAGAGTTAAAGGCATTTCAAAAGATAACTTTGGCACCGGGTGAAGAAAAAGAAGTGACTTTCACCATCACTCCGGATGATTTGAAGTTCTATGATGAAACTGTTGGCGGATGGACGGCAGAACCGGGTAAGTTTAAGGCTTATATCGGAGCCTCTTCCGCGGATATTCGTGGAACGATTCCGTTCGATTTGAAATAAGATAGTGATTGCTGAATGGGGAAGGGGTGTGGAGTGTTTTCGCATTTCTTCTCCATTTATTATATTCCCCTTTATATAAGCCCTTTGCAGGGCTTTTTTTCGATAATATCTATCGAACCTACAGTTAGAAATTACTTTTTATTTTTCTGTAAAATCAATAAGTTTATCAGGCAACTTGTTTCATAAACTTACGGATTTATCTGTCACAGTATGTCTACTGCTGTGGATGTTTTGCAAATCTTTATCTATTTTCTTAGGTATTTCTATTGTTTTTATTGAGAAGGCTTACTACTTTTTGTATGCGGACGTCACAGGTATGGGAGCTTACTGTCCAACTACAAATGTGGTACGTCCGTATGCAAACTTCTTACTGCTTGACGAAGTAAATAGCTCATTGTGTGGTAGTTCAACTCATAGAGGTTTGCTTAATAGACCTTTACTTTTAGAGGATATTTCGTTTCTTTCTTGGAATGAAGTGAACATTAGTAGTTAATTTACGAAGTTAATAACAAATAAAAAGGTATTCAGTTATAAGGAATACAACATCGAAGATGAATAATTCTACGGAACTTTCCACCCTTTGGACATTTTTAGACAATATAACCAATAATCTGAAAAGTCAGAGATTAGCGGATGTATTCCGTTTTATTTCTTTTTATCCTTTTGAGACCTATGGACCTCACAAACATTTGCGTATTGAGATTAACCATGTTAAAAAGGGCAATTGCATTCTGTATTTGGACAATGAGAGCATCAATTTTGTTGAGGGTGATACCATGATCATTCTCTCGAATGTCAATCATACGTTTGAGGCAGGCTCTGGTGGAACTACTTTAATGCAGCTTGAATTTCTTCCTGAGATATTTTCCGGTTTTGATTTGAACTTTCCGAATTGTATAGATGGTACGTCACCAAATTCCATCTCTCTTTTCTCGGAAGAGAACAAGCTGATTAAAATAGTGAATAATATAGGTATTATGCGTGTAGTACAACGCATTGTAAACGAATGAAGGGAAGAATTCCTATTATCAATATTTGGTTGTGATGTTTTATGCAGAGTTGATGGTTCTTATTTATCGTTATATGGATGAAAACTATTTGCCTGTTTGCCAAAATGATGCTTTAAAAAAAGCTATATCCTTTATTCGTTTCAATTTTCATCAGGACATTAGTATTAATGATGTAGCTGCGCATGCCGGCATTAGTGAACGTTACCTCAGAAGCTTATTTTTGCAATACTTGAATTTTTCTCCTTTAGATTATCTGAATCAAATACGTATTAATAAATCTATTGAACTGCTTCGAAATACAGAATTATCTGTAAAAGAGGTCAGTTTCCAATGCGGATTCCAGTCACCACAATACTTTTCACGCATCTTCAAACAGCGAACTGGGATATCTCCACGTGAAGTAACCAGATAGTATTTCCGTTTTGTACATTATTTCTTTTTATATGAGCCTTTTCGGACACGTCTTACAATCTTGATTTATCCATTCTTTTCGTTAAGTGAACTAACTTTGCTCTTACCGGAACAAAGAGTATAACTTTATAAAAAAGAATGAAAAATGAAAGAATGGAAAGATGATAAGACTCTGATAACCTTGATAAAAGCCGAACTCTACACGGCAGTTATCGGAGATATTATGGATAAGATGGGATATCTCCATCAGTTTCTCCCCCTCATATTCGTCCGCTTCGTGATGATATGTTGATAGCCGGACGGGCTATGACTGTTTTGGAAGCCGACGTACATGACAATTCTGCATCGGGGGGAAATAATCCTCTGTTACAGCGTTCCTTCGGCTTGATGTTGGAGGCATTGGATGATTTGAAGGAAGATGAAGTGTATATCTGCTCCGGTTCTTCTCCGGAATATGCTTTGTGGGGAGAATTGATGAGTGCTCGCGCTATGCAATGCAAAGCCGCAGGAGCTGTTGTAAATGGATACTCACGCGATACCAAAGGTATTTTAGCTTTAGACTTTCCTTGTTTCTCGTATGGTCTTATGCGCAGGATCAGGCTCCTCGTGGAAAAGTTATTGATTACCGCGTTCCCATTGAGGTAGACGGGGTTTTGGTCAATGATGGTGATATGCTGATTGGGGATATTGACGGTGTATGTGTGGTTCCTCGTCGGATAGAAGAAGAGGTTTTTACCCGTGCATTGGAGAAGGCACGTGGTGAACGGATAGTATTGAAGAAAATACAGGAAGGTATGCGGGCACGTGATGCTTTTTGACAAGTTTGGTATAATGTAGATTTAATTTGAGTTTGAAGATGAAGATAACTGATGTAAAGGTGTGGTTGGTGCAAGGCATCAAATACAATTGGACATTATTAAAGATTTATACGGATGCTGGTTATACGGGAGTAGGTGAAGCTACCAACTGGCCGGGTAGCCCTGTCGTTTATGAAGCTGTTAAGCATGTTGGACAGCGTATAATAGGTCTAGATCCGATGAGAACGGATTTTATTTGGACGAAACTGTATCGTGACTTGAATTGGATAGGCCCGTATGGTGCGAGTATGTGTGCTATTAGTGGTATTGATATGGCTTTGTTGGATTTGAAGGGTAAGGTATTGAATGCTCCCTGCTATGAATTGCTGGGAGGAGCATATCGTAAAGATATTCTTCTGTATGCAAATTATTGGTTTACAAGAGGTAAACATAATGAGGAGGACTATGCTGCCCAGGCACGGATCGTAAAAAGAGGCTGGTTTTACCGGTTTGAAGTTTGATCCGTTTGCGCATACAAACTATTTTTATGGTGAGGATTTGGCTTCTAATCTGACATTGACCCCTGCACAACAAGATTTGGCATTCAATGTATCTAAAGCTGTGCGGGAGGCTGTGGGTCCTGAGATGGATATTATGATAGAGACACATGCCATGTTGAACTACCGTATTGCCGTGAAAATGGCGGAACGTTTGGCTAAGTTGGATATCACTTGGTATGAAGAACCGGCAGGTCCTGAGAGTTCACAAACTTTGCGGGCTATGCGTGAGCGTATTCCCTCAGATGTGACTATTTGTGTGGGCGAACGGCACTATACGCGATTTGGTATCCGTTCGTTACTTGAGAAACATGTCTGTGATATTATTATGCCGGACATAACCCGTTGTGGTGGTCCTTCTGAAATGAAGCGGATGGCTACCATGGCTGAGGCTTATAATGTATTGATCGCTCCACATAATCCTAATGGGCCATTGTCTACATTGGCTTCGTCGCATGTTTGTGCCGCCATTCCTAATTTTTTCAGGCAGGAATTTATGTTTAATGATGTGGCTTGGAGAGATACAGTTATTGATCATCCCATTTCGGAAATGGTGTATGACGGGTATCTGCATCTGTCTGACAGACCCGGTTTGGGAGTAGATTTGGTTGAAGATGAATTGGGGAAACATACCGGTATCGTAGCCGATGCTCCTGATAATTTTTATATTTGAATAAGATATGGCATTTACTATTGACTTAAAAGAAAAAAGTCGTACTGGTTACCGGTGTATCTTCTGGCATTGGTTTAGGTGTTGCACGCGAATTTGCTCGTGCGGGTGCTGATGTGGCGGGTTGTTCACGTAAGGCGGCAAATGATGAAAGTATAGTTACTTATGTGGAGGCTGTAGAAAGTGAGGGGAGTCGGGGGCTTTATGTGCAGGCAGATGTTACAAAAGAGCAGGATTTGGAACAGTTGGTTAGAAAGGTGATTGATACATTTGGCAGGCTGGATATTCTTGTGTCCAATGCCGGGATGAATGTTTTTGAGGGCGCAGAACATTGTGATGAAGAGCATTGGAGATATAATCTTGATTTGAATCTGGCTTCACATTGGCGCTTGGCAAAACTTTGCAGGCCCTATTTGAAACAAACGAAAGAGGGGGTTATTTTGCTAATGACTTCAAACCATGCGTTTTGTACAATTCCTGGATGTTTTCCTTACAATGTCACGAAGACGGCTATAACGGGCTTAGTACACAGCTTGGCTATAGAATGGGGACCTGAGATACGGACAGTGGGTGTAGCACCGGGGTTTATCGATACGGCAGGAAATGACACTTGGTTCAATTCTTTTCCTGATGCAAATGCCGAACGTCAGCGTACGATTGATCATCATCCGGTAAAGAAACTTGGTACGGCAGAAGAGGTTGGTGCTTTTTATGTGTCTATCTGGCTTCCCCGATAGCCTGTTTTATTAGTGGAACCACTGTACTGATGGATGGAGGCCGTTCGGCATTGATGCAGGATTTTTAATAATGAAAGAATCAACATGAAAGCGAATCTACTATATCGTTGTTATGACACGATTGGAGAGGCTGTTACTTGGCTTCCGGATATGAAAACTTTGTTGTGGGTTGATATTGACAGTGGTATCCTGCATCAGTATAATCTGGAGAGCCAGAAGATGGAAGAACACCAATTTCCCGAAATGATAACTGCTGTCATTCCCTGGAAAGGGCATGAGCATGAAATCATTTTGGCAATGAAGAATCGTCTGGTTGTTTATCATCTTGTAGAAAGAGAGTATCAGGTGCTTTTAGAATTGACAGGTCTGCATTCACAGTTGCGCACTAATGATTGTAAAGCGTCTCCGGAGGGTCGTATTTGGTGTGGAGTAATGCATTTGATGGAACATACCCGTACCGGAAGCTTGTACTGTATTAATAATGATTTGTCTTGGGTGTCAGTTCTGACTGAGCAATATATTCCAAATGGAATGGTCTGGAATAAGGCTGGTGACCGGATGTATTACATTGATTCAGGTCGTGGCTGTATCGAAGAATATGGATATAGTTGTTCAGCTAAAATAACCTGGCGACGTACAGTTGTACAAGTTCCACCGGAATACGGAGTCCCGGATGGAATGACTATCGACGCTGATGGACTTTTATGGGTAGCACATTGGGGAGGATTTGGGGTGTATATATGGGATCCCGATACTGGAAAGTTAGTAGACAAGGTAGATGTGCCTGCCCCTAATGTCGCTTCTTGCACTTTTGGCGGAATCGGGGATAGCAGGTTGTTCATAACGACAGCTTTAGACGGGCTTTCTGATATGGAACGTAGAGAATATCCTTTGAGTGGCAGTGTTTTCGTTGTCGATGTACCTAAAGTTGTTCCAGGCGAGAATCATTACCCATTTATAACTGATTAATTGAAAAATTATGCATATCTCTGTTATTGATTTGATTATCTTTTTTGCCTACTGTTTATTGATTTTATTTGTAGGACTCTTTGTTTCCCGTAGAAACAAAAAAGAAACACAGAGTGCAAAAGGATATTTTTTGGCGGGAAGAGGACTGGCTTGGTGGGCAATCGGTGCTTCTATTATTGCTTCGAATATTTCGGCTGAACAGTTTGTCGGGATGTCCGGTTCAGGTTATGCTATCGGCTTGGCTATGGCAACTTATGAATGGATTGCTGCACTGGGGCTGTTGATTGTGGCAAAGTTTTTCATACCGATTTTCCTTGAGAAGAAGATATTTACAATGCCTCAATTTCTGGAAGAACGGTTTGATACTCGTGTAAAGTCTGTAATGGCGTTTTTTCTGGCTGGTTGTTTTTGTGTTTATTAATCTGACTTCCATTCTTTATCTGGGAGCGCTGACCATTGAGAAGATTATGGGAGTACCCATGATTGTGGGAGTGCTGGGATTGGCCATATTTGCAGGAGTCTATTCTATCTCTGGCGGATTGAAAGCAGTGGCCTTGACAGATGTGATTCAAGTGGTATTTTTAATAGGTGGCGGATTAATAACAACTTATATTGCACTGGATACTCTGGGAATGGGGGAAGGAGTAGTACAAGGTTTTAAAAATCTTTATGTACAGACCGAAGATAAGTTCCATCTTATACTTGACAAGTCTCACCCTAGTCATATGGATCTTCCGGGTATTTCTGTTATTATAGGTGGTTTATGGGTCGCCAATCTCTATTATTGGGGGGTGTAACCAATATATTATTCAACGTGCCCTGGCGGCTAAATCAGTGAGTGAAGCCCAGAAGGGAATGTTGTTTGCCGGTTTTATCAAGTTGCTTATTCCATTGCTGGTTGTCATTCCGGGCATTGCGGCTTTTTGCTTTGAATGCTCCATTGGAAAAATCAGATGAAGCTTACCCTTGGTTGTTGAGCAATTTACTCCCCGTAGGCATAAAAGGGGTTGCATTCGCAGCGCTAACAGCGGCTATTGTTAGTTCTTTAGCATCTATGATGAATAGTATAGCTACTATTTTTACAATGGATATTTATCGTTCGTATATCCGTCCGCAAGTTGGGGAGGCTGATTTGGTACATGTGGGCCGCTGGACCAGCTTTATATCTTTGGTAATTGCTGTTATAATAGCGCCTATGTTATCCGGACTTGATCAGGCATTTCAGTATATTCAAGAATTTACGGGTTTTATCAGTCCGGGTGCATTAGCAATTTTCCTTGCAGGTTTCTTTTATCGCAAAGCCACAGCCAATGGAGCATTAGCAGCTGCTTTAGGAACCTTTATCTTTTCCCTTTACTAAAATTCCTTTGTCCGGGGTTGCCTTGGATGGACAGGATGGGGATTGTCTTTTTTGCTTTGCTGCGGATTGATTGTTATGCTGAGAAACCGAACACAAATTGATGTGTCTGCATCTCCGGTACGATGGTCACTTTTCCGCACTGGAAAATTATTTAATATTTTGTCTTGTATCATTATTGCCATTCTGATTTATTTCTATTGTTTGTGGTGGTAAAAAGTAGAAAGGCATTCTGGGATAAGTCAGATATTTATTTCTTTAAATCTAATAATTGTTTTGTGTTATGAAAAATTATTTATTGACGTTGATTGGATTGCTATTCGCAATCGGATTGTCTGCACAGACAGTGAAAGTTACTGGTACAGTTTTGGATGAAGGTAGGCAGCCTTTATTGGGTGTAAGTATTTTTTTGTGCAATCCAATAGAGCTCATGGAACTGTAACGGAATTAAATGGTAGGTTTACCATTGATGTAGCGGTAGGAGAGAAGTTGGTTTTCTCTTATATGGGATTTGTGAATAAAACTGTGCTTATAAACAAAGCTGAACATGATTTGCTTGTCATTATGGAAGAAGATAAGCAGGCTTTGGATGAAGTAGTGGTTATTGGATACGGTACGGCGAAAAAGAAGGATATAACAGGTGCTATATCTTCCGTATCGGCAGACAAACTGAAGGAAACTCCGGCAGTCAGTCTGAATCAGGCTCTTCAAGGCAAAAGTGCAGGTGTACAAGTGCAGTTAAGTGATAATTCTCCCGGTGGAGGTGTCAGTGTGCTTATTCGTGGAAAAGGTTCTATTAATCAGTCAAATGATCCGATTTATGTAGTTGATGGTATCATTATGGAAGGTACTTTGAATAATATCAATGTCAATGATATTGCCTCTATCGATATTCTGAAGGATGCATCTGCTGCAGCTATTTATGGTTCAAGAGCAGCCAATGGAGTAGTGATTGTGACAACAAAAAAGGGCGAAGAAGGAAAGGCAAGAGTGTCATTCAGTGCCCGGACCTCATTTCAGTCTCCCTCCAACTTGCCTAAAATGTTAACGGCACAGGAATTGGCTGAAATCCGTATTGAGGGGAATGTAAACTCACAAATGGATGCAAAATTCTTGGCAAATCCACAAATGAGCATAGAAGAATACCGCAGTGAGTTTAATGCCTTGAAGCAACAGTATGCCAAGGAATTACCCACATCTATGTTTTCGGATGTTGAAAGACAAACTTTACTTGCCGGTGAAACGTATGACTGGTATGATCAAATATCACAAACTGGTGTGGTTCAGGATTATACGGTTTCATTGTCTGGTGGTACAAATAAAACGAATTATTATATCAGCGCTAATTATTATGATCAGAAGGGTATTATTCAGGGAACAGGACATAGGCGTTTTAGTTTTCGTGTAAATCTGGAACAGCAAATAAAGTCTTGGCTAAAAGTAGGGGTTAATTCAAGCTATTATGATGGCGCAACTACTTATGGAGGAGCTAATATTGGAAATGGATTAGGTGCAAATCCGATGTACCCGTTTGAGATAGATGGTAAAGCGCCTTTGGAGTTACCTTACTATACGAATCCCGGACAAAGTAATCCGGTCTTATCCAAACAGATAGATAATGATGCAAAGTCCAACCGTTTTTCTATGAATGCATATTTAAAGATAGATATTACAAAAGATTTATTTTTAAAGAGTAGCGTGTCTTTGGATCAGGTGAATAATTTTTCCGGATATTTCGCTCCTTCAAACATAAAACAGGGGCAAAGCGTGAAAGGTGAAGCACAAATAAAGAATAACAGATGGACTGACGTTATGCAGGAAAATTCACTGAACTATTCTAAGTTGTTCCAAGAGGTACATAGGGTGAATGTGATGTTGGGCAACACTGTTCAGGTAAATAATTATTTTGGTAATACGCAATATGGGAATGGGTTTGCTACGAATGTAATGGGGTATAATAATATCAGTTCGGCATCTGAATTTCCGGCGGGAAAGCAATCTTCCAGTAAAACCAGATGGGCCTTGGCTTCTTTTATCGGTCGATTGAATTATGCTTATAAGGATAATTATATTTTTACTTTTACAGGACGTTATGATGGTAATTCCCGCTATGCTGAGGGACATAAATGGGGTTTTTCCCGTCAGTAGCCGGTGATTGGCGTATTTCCGGAGAAAGGTTTATGGAAAAGGCGCATTGGCTTGATGATCTGAAATTGCGTTTTGGTTGGGGACAACTGGGTAATAGTAATGTAGCGCTTTATTCATCGTTTACTAAATTATCCCCGGAATCACAGTCGATTACCAAGGAAATTCGGTAAATACCATCCAAAATTCAGATCAGTTTATGGGTAATAAGGATTTGCGTTGGGAACGTCAGGAACAGATCAATGCAGGGGTTGATTTAGCGGCTTTTAATAACCGTTTGCGTTTTACTCTGGATGTGTATAAGAAAAACAGTAAGGATTTGGTTTTGCAAACTCCTTTACCGGTGACTACCGGTTATCTGAACATTTATTCTAATGTGGGTGAATTGGAAAACAAAGGTATCGAAATTTCTTTGGGAGGACGAATCATTGCTACCAAGGACTTTTCCTGGGATTTGGATGTAAATTGGGCAACTAACAAAAATAAATTGAAGTCCTTGTATGGAGGTATCAAGGAAAGGATGAACGACGCATCTAATCCATTAAATGCCGGTTGGTGGGTAGGAAAGCCTCTGGGTACGATATATACCTATCGATATGAAGGTATTTGGCAATGGGATGATGATAGGGTTCTAATGGATAAAATGAAAGATGGTCGCGAAGGTGGTGATACTTATTATCCTGGTGAAAACAAAATTGCCGATTTGGACGGAGATGGACAGATAACAACTAATGACAGGGAAATTGTTGGTTATACTGATCCGAAGGGGTATGGAGGGATATCCACTACTTTGAATTATAAGAATTGGACTTTGAATGTAATATTCAATTATGTGTATGGTAATGATGTTTTCAACAGGTCTTATCATGAATATACGCTGGGTGCAGGCTATGGAACTCTGAACATGTTCAATGATGAACTGAATCGTTGGAGTGTTAATAATACAAGTGGTTCCATACCGAGAGCTCATTCCAATAATCTGGATAGAATGTTGATATCCAGTAGAGTTATGCAGGATGGTTCTTACCTGCGTATGAAGAATGTGACATTGAACTATCAGTTCCCTCTGAAGTGGATTAACAAGGTGGGATTGAGTAATCTGAATCTTTATGTTTCAGGAGAGAATTTGCTGACATGGACAGGGTTTAAGGGAGCCGATCCGGAATCCGTAGGTACGGGTTATGATGAGACTTATCCGAACGCACGTTCTTTCACTTTGGGATTAAATGTTAGTTTTTAAGGTTGTACAAATAAAAATACGAAGTATGAAAAAGATATATATATATGCATTGGCTGGAGTTTTAGCTTTATCTTCATGCGATGAGTTTTTAAGAGAGGAACCGGAAGATTTCATGTCTGCTGAATCTGAAGACGTAGATGAGGCATTGATTGAGGCAGAAATACAGGGAGCTTATAAGTCTACTTTGTGGTTTAAAAATGGACGTCAGGGGTTTATTGGGATAACCGGTACGGATGAGGCCAGAGGAAAAACGGTGGAAGTTAACTATTGGGCTGAACAAGGAGCGATAGACCGCTACAACACGTCATTGAATGCTGACAATTGGTTGACGAAATGGTTGTGGGACTCCGGTTATTTCGGTATATCACGTTCCAATACAGCAATTAATGCTGTACGTAACTATACAGGCAGTACGGAGGAATGGAGGCTTAGTAAAGAAGCTGAGGCGCGCTTTGTCCGTGCATTCGATTATTTTATGTTGGTACAGAACTTTGGTGGTGTTCCCTTGATTACTGAGGAAACGGTTCTTTCTGCCACTCCTAATTATCCACGGATTGATAAGGCTGAAATTTATAAATATATAATCCAGGACTTAGAATTTTGCGAATCACACCTAAAGACAGATTATCGTGCAGGACGACCTACGGTTGGTGCAGCCAAGGCTATGCTGATGAAAGTTTATATGTATGCACCGGAGTCTACCGGTATACGGAGTTATTCTGAAGCAAAACGCCTTTTGAGGAAATAGAAGGTTTAGGCGTATATTCTTTGCAACCGTCTTATGCCGATTTATTTAAGCCGGAATTTGAGAATGGTGTGGAATCTGTTTATGAGTTTCAGTTTGAATATCCGGATGAGCAAAATCAATTTCAATATTTTTGTGGAAGCAGAGCTCTCGACCAGTTTACAGAGGGAGGTGGATTTGGTATATTTCTGCCGAGTGAGAGGTACTTGGGGTTGTTTGATGATACGGATGAACGGTTTGATGCCAGTGTCCGGACTAAGTTCTATGATAAGAATGGCAATTTGCTGACCTCGGCGGCCGATCCGGAATATATAGCTCCTCATTGCAAGAAATATGAAGATTATGATCGTGTAATGGATGCCGGAGCCAGCTCGAAAAATATCTATTTTATCCGCTATGCTGATCTAATCCTGTTATATGCAGAATGTCTTTTGGCGGAGAATGACTTGGCTGGTGCAAAGCAGCAAGTTATCCGTGTCCGTAATCGTGCAAAGGTTTCCACTCCGATTACAGCCTCAAATAATACAGAAATGCTCGACTTCATTTATGAGGAACGCATGCGTGAATTGGGGATGGAAGGTTGGAGAAGAATGGACTTGATACGTCGTGGAGCAGATTATTTTGCTGCGCAAGTTGATAAGTATAATCCGTTTGCGAAGGGAAATGTACAGCCATATCATGCTTTTTATCCAATTCCAACGAATGAAATTAATATGAATGACGGAATAGGGGCGGAAGATCAGAATGAAGGATATAAATGAAAAAAGTACAACTATGAATAAACTGTTGTTAGGATTGATTTTTACAATCTTTTGTGCGCAAGCTGTACCAATAGGGGGATGGTTGCTATAGATAATGGTATTGTAAAGCTGGAATTTGATTTGAAGCAGGGAACTTATAAAGGAATTGATATGGAAACAGGACAGACCTGTATTTACGATGCCTCTTGGCGCGTGAATGATTTTCTTTCTACGGATGCAGACTCCATCTATTATCAGATAGAGGCAATTCAGGATTCGTTGGGAAAAGGTCAATCTATACAGGTTGTTTCAGTAAAGAAAGGACAACCGGACTTGGTTTTTAATTTTAATTTGTATGATCAGGAACCCTTTGTCATAATGTATGGTGGTATCCGTAACGGAACCTCAGAAGGTATACAGATAAAAGAAATATCGCCGGTTGCAAATGCCCGTTTGTTTTACGGAGCGGATATCTCTAAAAATTTCAAGCTTATAGACGGTGAAGGTGGAGGTTGCCCGACTTATATTCGTGAAACTCCTTCTTTGTTGTCACAAAACAACATGATACTTCATTTCGGAACTGACGATGACTTTCATACTTTGGTGGGTGGAGGTGCTTCTTATGAGAGAGTTTGCCAAGTATGCCTTAATAGGAGAAAAAAAGAACAAAGGAAGGCTGACTTGAAGGAACATCCGGTAGAAGACTTGCAGTTGGTTTCTTATATCGATGTAGGAGAAGAGGCTGTTGGCACGGACACTGTTCAGCCGTATATTACACTTTCTTCCGGTGCTCCTTATAAGTTTGAGGGAAACATAGCCTACAAAGAGGCAAGGACTGTAGTATGGGCGGACAGGGAAATAGGCGTTAAGCTGCATAATCTGGATAAAGATAAATCCTACATTGTAGGCTTGTCGTGGTGTGATGATGCGGACAGACGAAAACAGACGGTACATCTCAAATATGGTGATAAGGAGATAACTTGTATTGAAGATTGTCGGCTGCCTTCTTTGGCAAAAAGGAGAGAATGCCCAAATCATTTATTTTGAGATTCCGGCAGCGGCCAATGAACTGGAACCGCAATTATTGGTGAAACAGGCTGGTGGTGATAATGTTGTGATCAGTGAAGTACTTATTTATGAAGGGAAACTTCCGGAAGAACGCTTGAATAAGCCTGAAACGGTTGAAATTCCTGCGGCTGATTTTACCAGGTGCACCCTGAATTTATATGCATCAGATGTTATAGGTAAACTTGTGGATGCAAAGTCAGGATATATGACGGAGAAGGACCGGTTCTACTTGGATTTTGTAACTGCCAATCCAATTTATTCTGCTGAAAAGTATGCGCAGACTTTACGGATCTTACAGCAAATAAATTTGAATTACTACTATTTTCCGACAATTTGTATGTGGTATGCCATGATGCCTATTTATGGTGGAAATATTGTCATGGGGACAAATGATACTGTTGGAGCCGTAGAAGAAATGAAACGTGTAAAACTGAGTGGATTCTTAAAATATACTACCATGGGTATTCGTCTTGTACCCGATTGTTATGATGAAAACAATGAGAATGGTTGGTGGGATGATGAGCACTGGCGTTTACGTGGGAGCGGACCGCAGGGAGAAAGTATGAAGTTGAAATCAGGTCATTACCGTGCCCCTTATGATACTTCCAGGAAATGGGCACAAGCTATTTTGGATTTGGGCGGCTTGCCATTTACCTACTTTCAAACGGCGGTTCGCTCGAAAGATTATGCGGAAGCTTATCCGCAACATATGCTTTTTAATGAATCTTTTCATGAGATTGATACCTTCGACTGGCTGAATAAAAATTATACGACTTATGATTTTACTGACATCGGTTTCTTGGCACACATGCGTGATGTATATCACAATTTGAACGACGCAGGTATCGTCGGTATGATGTTTGATTATCCATATACGGGGTGGCCAGTTTATGGCGGGATGGATGACAAATATAGTACAGCAGCCGGTGCTTATCGTACGATTTTTAAATTGGCTTCAGAAGGGTTGGGCAACAAAGCATATATCCACGAACGTAATTTGAAGTATGGCTCTGATATTGCATTGGGGTATGTGGCTTCCCAGCGTACCTGGGGAGATACAGATGTCATTACTCCGGAGATGGTAGCTCGAAGTGGATTACGATGGTATAAAAACCGTGTTGTGGTAAATTATGATATGGATGCAAAGAACCTGTTGAAGGCACAACCGGCAGATTCGGAAGATGGAATAAATAAATTGTTGACTATGTCTTATGTGACGGCTTCTCGTTTGCTCTTGGCCAATAGTTTCGGTACATTGGATGCTGAGCACGTATATAAGCTGTCGCGTATTTATCCTTTCCATCAGTTTGCAAGGAGTGCCCGCCCTTTGGATGCTTTCACTACTGACTATCCAAGAGTTTATGGCATGAAGCTTACAGATAAATGGAGTTCGTTGACATTCTTCAATGAAGATGAAGAACATCCTCAAAAGATCAGCATTAAGCTTTCGGGGATAGAAGGACGTGGAGGAGCCGGTTTACATCCCGACAAGCAATATTATATTTATGATTTCTGGAATGATAAACTGATTGGAACTTTCGGTGGTAATGAAACCCTGGAACAAGAGTTGCGCAAAGGGGAGGCAAGACAAATGGCTGTTCGTGAAGTGGAAAGTAATCCGCAGGTTTTGTCTACAGACAGACATTTACTGCAAGGACTCCTGGAATTGTCCGAAGTTTTTTGGAATGAAGAAACGAAGGAATTGACCGGCTATGCTGAGCTGGTGGAGGGTGAATCGATGCATATTACCATAGCAACGAACGGTTGGCAACCCCAGCATTGCACTGTGGCTGATAATGAAGTGGCATGTTCTTTGGAAAACAATTCTGAGAATCTTGTAAAACTTGTTTTGAAGAGTACGCATGGAGGAAAAGTATCTTGGAAATTCTCTTTTTAAGAAATAGTTTGTAGAATTTATAAAGTATCTGATAAATTAAAAATACGAAAAAATGAAATATACTGCAATTATATGGGGAGTATTGTTGTTCCTATGTTCTGCTTGTGAACAGAAAACAGAAGTAACTTCGCCCGATGGCAGGAACAAACTGATGTTGATGTTGGATGAATCCGGTTCATTATATTATCAGATTTTTTCCGGTGGGAATGAAATTGTTCGCAGCTCGCTGATGGGGGTGGTTGCGGAGAATGGTAAATATTGTTTTGACAGTGGATTGGTGTATGTGGATCAAACGGGACGGACTATCAATGAAACATATACTTTGCCCACGGGGAAACGCTCTGAATATGTGAATAAGTCAAATGAAAGAACGTTCGTCTATAAAAAACGCCGCCGGGCAGTTATTGAAGGTCGTTTGCCGTGCTTATGATGACGGGGTTGCATTCCGTTACGAACTGGGCAATCAGGAGCCGGTAACCATTCGGCATGAACTGACAGAGTGTACTTTGTCGGATGAAACCCATACTTGGATGATGGACTGGATTAAGGATTATGAGAATTTCTACCCGGAACGTGTACTTGATACTATTACGAGACCTACAGAGTTTCTGTTTCCCGTCCTTACATTACAGGATAAGCAGTGGATGTTGATGACGGAAGCTGACGTGTATTCCATGCCAGCCATGCACTTGTCAAAGGAACCAAAATCTGCTACATTTCATTATGTGTATGCACCTGAAGATTCGGCATTTGTGGCTGAACCTTCTTTTTAAGACTTCATGGAAGACTTTTTATTATGGGTCAAAATATAGGTGATATTGTAGAATCCTCATTGGTTGAGAATCTGAATCCTTCTACAGATTTCTCTGATATGGATTGGATAAAGCCGGGAGTTGCGGCTTTCCCTTGGTGGGGGAATTATTTGGCAAACAGTTATATCGATACTCTAAAAATGTATGTTGACCTGGCAGCCGAGATGAAGTGGGAGTGGTTGGAATTTGATGTTTCACTAATCAATACTCCGTTCCATTCTTCAAAGGAATGGGAGGATGTGACCTGGATACCGGAATTGACTGCTTATGCAAGGGAGAAAAACATTCTTGTATATGGGTGGGATGAGATAAAGGTGTTGGACAATAAGGCGGGACGTGATTTTGTTTTCGACCGGTATAAAGAAATGGGCTTGGATGGAATAAAGATTGATTATATCGATTCTGATTCAAAATATGCAATGATGTTCCGCGATACAGCTTGTGCTGAAGCTGCCAAACGTAAAATGATGGTGAGTTTTCATGGAGAGACTTTGCCGCGGGGACATCGCAGACGTTACCCTAATATCATGACTAATGAAGGAGTGCGAGGAGCTGAATATTATACCTTCAAGGGGGCCCAATCACCTGATAGCCGCCATAATTGTACTTTACCTTTTACACGTAATGTGGTTGGATCTATGGACTACACTCCCGTGACCTTTACTATCCGTGATGAGAATCCGCGTACAACAACGTATGCTCATGAGTTGGCTTTGGCATTTGCTTTTGAATCCGGATGGATTTGTATGGCAGACAGGCCGGCCGCCTATTTGAATTCTCCAGCTCGTCCTTTGCTTGAAAAGATTGAGGCAGCTTGGGACCAGATTCATTTCATAGACGGTTTTCCGGGCGAATATTTCTGTGTGGCTCGATGCAAAGCGGGGAAATGGTTTGTTGCGGGAATTAACGGCGTACAAAAACGTAGAATTAAGGTTCCCTTGTCTTTTCTGGATAAAGGTCAACATACCATAACCTTATATGCTGACAAGGAAGGGAATGAATTGCATGATGTACGCATTGAAACTTTCCCGGAAATAAGTGAGAAAGAGGTGTTGGAAATAGATGTGTTGCCTCATGGAGGCTTTGTACTGGATATTGATTAAAAAAACAACCACATGATTTTGAGAAATTTATTCGTAACTTTCCTTGCATTTGTTGCGTGGGGGATTCAAACAAATGCTGGTGAAATACCACGAAAGGAATATCCACGTCCCCAGTTTGAGCGTAAGACATGGCTAAACTTAAATGGAGAATGGGACTATGCCTTTGATTTTACAAATATTGGGATGGAAAAGGAATTCCATAAAGCTACAACTTTCAGCGGTAAAATAACAGTTCCTTTTCCGCCGGAAAGTAAGTTGTCCGGGGTAGAACATAAAGATTTTATCAATCATATTTGGTATCATCGTATCATACGGAGACCGGAAGAATGGGCAGGCAAGAATGTAATACTGAACTTTGGGGCTGTCTATTTTAATTCAGAAATCTATATTGATGGAAAATTGGTTGGAAGACATTTCGGAGGTAGCTCTTCTTTTGGTTTCGATATTACTGGATATGTAGAGGATGGGTTAGAACACCATCTGGTGGTGCGTGCAAGCAGTGATCTAAGATCTATGATGCAAAGTGCCGGTAAGCAGAGTCTTTTGCTGAACTCTCATGGATGCCAATATACGCGTACTACCGGTATTTGGCAAACTGTATGGCTGGAGGCTGTGGCATCGGCAGGGTTACAGTCTGTTCATGCGCTAACGGATATTGACCAAAAACAGTTGGTTATTCACCCCCGTTTTTATCGTGACAGTTATAAGAATACATTGCGGATTGTTTTGCAAGAGAATAACAAGAAAATCGGAACAGTATGTGTCAAAGCTGCAAATAGTTCTGTGGCTGTATTTTCATTGAAGAATGTCAGGTTATGGTCACCGGAATCGCCTTTTCTGTATGATGTCCTGTATCAAGTGTTGGATGAGAATGGAAAGGTGATAGATGAGGTGACTTCTTATGTGGGAATGCGGAAGGTCCATATTGAGGGAAATAAGATTTATCTTAATAATAAGCCTTATTATCAGCGTTTGGTACTTGATCAGGGATTTTATCCGGACGGTATCTGGACAGCGCCTTCGGATGAGGCCCTGAAAAGAGATATAGAAATCTCGATGGCTGCCGGTTTTAACGGTGCCCGTCTACATCAGAAGGCTTTTTGAAGAACGTTTCTATTATTGGGCCGACAAACTGGGATATATTACTTGGGGGAAGCACCAAGCTGGGGAATGGATGCAAACAGCATTGAGGTTGCACGTAACTTTCTGCAAGAATGGTCGGAGCTTGTTTTGCGCGACCGGAACCACCCGTCTTTATTGATTTGGACGCCGATGAATGAAGAGTGGTGGCCCGATCACATACAATATCCACGTTTCACAGCAGATTTGTATGATTTGACTAAGTCATTGGATCCCACTCGTCCGGTGAATGATGCCAGCGGAGGATGTCATATAAAAACAGATATATGGACGGTACATAGCTATGAACAAGATCCGGCTGCTTTGAAGGATGCCTTATATAAAGATGGAGCTTTCTTTCAGACACCTAATAATCCGCAAGGAGTGCCATCCGCCAATGTGGGATTTAATGGGCTTGGTGTAGATAGTCCCTATCCTTTTCCGAAATATGAGGGCGATATGCCCTATTTGATAGATGAAGTAGGTGGTATAAAATGGGTAGAGACGAAAGATAAAAGTAATACAGATAGTTCCTGGGGCTACAGTACGCCTCCTGCAACTCAAGAAGAATTCCTGCAACGTCTTGAATCGCAGATAGATGCTATACTAAGTTTAAAGGAATATGTTTGGGGATATTGTTATACACAATTGACCGATGTAGAGCAGGAGCAGAACGGCATTTTCTTTTATGATCGCAGGTCCAAGTTTGATTTGAAACTTATTTCCCGTATCTTTTCTAAAACTCCCGGGAATAAATTTTGCATTTTATTCTTATCAGTTATAAGGCAAAAAGATAAAAGTGGCAGCTGAGCATTTTATTGTGGAATAATAAGAAAGATGGGAAGAAGGTCGTATGAAAACCCCGCTTTGCTTTATTGTTTTTTCTTTTTGCCTGTAGTAAAACTTCGTCCCACGGTTGCGGGCTCTATGGTTTCCAATTGGAGGCTGTGTAGCCCGCAATTGTGGGATATACAGTCCACAACTGGAAAACGAGGTTTTGCTACAGGCATAATGACATTAGTATTAAAGCTTTAGGGGAAAAAGGAAGGAGCATATCAAGTTTTACATCTACAGTTCAGCTTCCTATATAATGAGAGTATAGGGTTTAGCTCCTAACAAAATTATACGTTTTTAACTCCAGTAATGAATAGTTCAGGCTAAAAAGAGATATCTGCATGAATTCAAACAAAGTTTGTGTAATGCATCTTAAGAGTCTGTTAATTAGGGAAATATGAGTTTGAAAGGATGAAACAACTGGTGTAGGATGAAGCTTTCATATATCTTCCTACACCACTTTCTACACCATTTATCTATTTGATAATCAAATGAAAATAATGGCGGGTGTAGGATGTAGGAGATATTGATATAAACTCAACAGTATGTGATTTCATTTCTATAATATATTTCAGGTTTTCATTTATGTATATCTCCTGAAAAATATTTTTAATAGAGGGGATAGGGAAAACACTTCTAAATGGAGTAGCTTTATTTAATTTTTTGTATTATTTTTGTATCGATGTACAAAATCATTGCTAATACTATTATGAAAACTCTTTTTGCTTTTTTTCTACTACTTGTCACCTGTAATTCTGTTATGGGAACTATTCCGGCAATACCAGCGGATGTTCATAATCACCAACTTTACTATACCGCCCCTGCTACCATTTGGGAAGAAACACTTCCTTTGGGTAACGGTCGTCTCGGTATGATGCCTGACGGTGGCGTTGATCGTGAGCATATTGTACTGAATGAAATCTCCCTGTGGAGTGGTATGGAAGCTGATTATGGTAATCCGGACGCTTCCCGAAGTCTCCCGGCTATTCAGCAACTTTTATTTGAAGGAAAGAATAAAGAAGCTCAAGAACTGATGTATGGCAGTTTTGTGCCTAAGAAGCCTGAATCCGGTGGAACTTATGGTAACTATCAGATGCTGGCCGACCTCAATATCGACTTCAGTTTTCCGCATAGAAGAAAAACTACTTCAGAAAATGATGCAGCTCCGGTTACTGATTACCGCCGTTGGCTCGATCTGCGTGATGCAGTTGCTTATACCTCATTCACGAAAGAAGGTATTGACTATCAACGTGAATATTTCACTTCACGCGATAAGGACGTTATGATCATACACCTGACTGCCAGTCGTCGCCGTGCCCTGTCCTTCTCCGCTCAACTTTCCCGTCCCAAACAAGGTGTGGTCTCTGTGCTTCCGGGCATTGGGAAGGAAGAAGGAACTTTGTTGTTGGAAGGTACTTTAGACAGTGGAAAGCCCGGACGGGAAGGTATGAAGTATCGTGTTGCCATGCGATTAATATCTAAAGGTGGTAAACAGAATATTTCTGCCGAGCGTGGTATCACCCTGACTCAGGGGAGGGAAGCATGGCTGGTGCTTTCTGCCACTACTTCTTATGCTGCTTCCGGTACTGATTTTTCAGGAAACCGTTATAAAGAAGTTTGTGATAGTTTGCTGAATGCCGCTACTCAACATGTGCAAATTAAAGAGTCCCACATAGCCTCCCATCGTACCTTTTATGATCGTGTATCTCTAACTCTTCCGTTTACGGAAGATGATGTATTACCCACTAACGAGCGCATTACTCGTTTCACGGAGCGTGAGTCTCCAGCTTTGCTGCTCTCTATTACAATTATGGTCGTTATCTATTTATCAGCAGCACCCGTCCGGGTAGCTTGCCTCCTAATCTGCAAGGATTGTGGGCAAATGGAGTAGAAATGCCTTGGAATGGCGATTATCATACCAATATTAATATCCAGATGAATCACTGGCCACTTGAACAAGCCGGCCTTTCGGAACTTTACCAGCCTTTGACTGCGCTTATAGAACGTCTTATCCCCTCGGGAGAAGAGACTGCTCGTACTTTTTACGGTACTCATGCTCAAGGTTGGGTGCTTCACATGATGACGAATATCTGGAACTATACTGCTCCCGGTGAACATCCCTCCTGGGGGGGCTACCAATACCGGTGGTGCCTGGCTTTGTGCTCATCTTTGGGAGCATTATCAATATACTCAGGATATTGAGTTTCTGAAACGAATTTATCCTGTGCTGAAAGGTGCTTCTGAGTTCTTTTACTCTACAATGGTGCGGGAACCTAAACATGGTTGGCTTGTAACAGCCCCTACCTCTTCTCCTGAAAATGCTTTTTTTGTCGGCAATGATCCGACTCCCGTCAGTGTATGCATGGGGCCTACGATGGATGTTCAATTACTGACTGAGCTATATACCAATGTAATTGAAGCAACTTCCATACTGGAATGTGATGCTGACTATGCCGCGAAGTTGAGGGAGGCATTAGATAAGTTCCCACCTATGCAGATCAGTAAAGGAGGATATCTGCAAGAATGGTTGGAAGATTATAAAGAGCAAGATGTACACCACCGCCATGTCTCCCATCTGTATGGTTTGCATCCGGGTAATCTGATTTCTCCTGATGCTACTCCTGAACTTGCCAATGCCTGTCGTGAGACGCTAAACCGTCGGGGTGATGGAGGAACCGGTTGGAGTCGTGCCTGGAAGGTAAATTTCTGGGCTCGCCTCGGTGATGGGGATCGTGCCTGGACACTGTTCAAGAGCCTTCTTTATCCGGCTGTTGATCCTCAGACAAAGCGTTATGGCAGCGGAACGTTTCCTAATTTGTTCTGTTCGCATCCCCCTTTCCAGATTGATGGGAATTATGGGGGAACCGCAGGAATTGGCGAGATGTTGTTGCAAAGTCATGAGGGTTTTATTCATCTGCTTCCTGCTTTGCCGAAAAGCTGGCATACTGGTAGCTTTCATGGAATGAAGGCCCGTGGCGGGATCTCCGTTGATTTGGAGTGGAAAGATGGAAAGGCTGTGAAGGCTATACTTACGGCAACTATACCGGGAACATTTCATGTGAAAATGCCGGAAGGTGTCATTCGGGCAAAGGCGATTATAGACGGGCAAAGTAATAACTACACAGGTAAAACGATTTCTTTGTCATTGCCTGAAAAGGGGGAATGTGTGTTATCGTTTGAGTAAATTATCTCTTAAAGATTTGCCTGCCCTATGTGAATACCTTACTTTTGCACGCAGTTAAACCTAATTGCTTGCTGCAACATGAATATGAAGAACAGAATTACTTTATTTCTCCTTGTGCTCTGCCTGTTGATACCTGTAACGACCAGTGCACAGATTCGCGAACTGGAACGTTCGATACCCGAAGTGGAAGGGGTTCCTTCGGAGCACTTATTGCTTTGATGGACTCTCTGACGGGCTTGCCTAAAACGGACATACATAGTGTGATGGTACTACGTCATGGAAAGGTAATCGCGGAGATTTATCCTGAACCTTTCGCTCCGGAATATCGGCATACCGTATATTCTTGCTCCAAGACCTTCGTTGGTGCCGCTGTAGGCCTCGCTATTTCTGAAAATCGTTTGCGGCTGACAGATCGGGTGGCTTCTTTTTTCCCCGACCAACTTCCGGATACTATTTCTGCAAATCTTGCCGATATGACCGTCCGCAACCTGCTGAATATGACTTCCGGCGTCACTCCTGACTGGAATATGCGTAATGGTCGTACAGACTGGATCAGAGGGTATCTGGGAAAAACGATAAAAGTTCCCGGCAAACATTTCGATTATGACTCCATGAGCTCGTATATTCTTTCCGCTATTGTGCAGAAAGTGACGGGAATGAAAGTATTGGATTACCTGCGGCTGAAACTGTTCAAACCGATGCATATCACCGATATATCCTGGGAAGTAAGCCCTGAAGGAATCAATACCGGAGGTTGGGGGTGTATTTGCAAAGTGAATCGTTGGCTAAGTTCGGACAGCTGTTACTGAATCGTGGAGTATGGGAAGGCAAGCAGTTGCTTCCGGCAGAGTGGGTGGACAGGATGATGACTAAACAGTCGGATACCGGTAGTTTTGGCTACGGTTATGGATATCAGATGTGGCTTTGTGAATATCCGGGTGCTGTCCGCATAGACGGTGCCCTGGGACAATATGCGCTTCTCATACCGGACAAAGATATGGTAGTGGTCATCACTGAATGTACTTTGATAGATGGAGCTACACAGCGCCGTTTGGTGTGGAATCGCCTGTTGCCTGCCGTCGGCGATGATACCTTGATACCGGGAAAGGATTATAAACGCTTGTTGAAAAACAATCTTCTTATCAGTTGCCTTTTGTACCGGGAAAAGCGAGTTCATCTCTTGCCCGTGATTATGCAGGAAAAAGTATAGTTCTCGAACCGAACAAGTTCGACTGGCAATCTCTGGACCTCCAGTTCAAGCAGAAGGAAGTAATCATGACCGTAACAGAGACTGACGGTACAAAATATAATCTCTCATTCGGTTATAAGCAATGGAAAAAAACTTCAACCGATGTCCATCCTCCCTATTCGATAGAAGCGAAAGGACGTTTTAATGGAATAGAGGGGCCGTTTTATGTAGCGGGCAGTTATGCCTGGCCATCGGCTGCGATGTTGGAACTCAAAGCACATTATGTTAACTGGATTACAGCTCTCAATATTACTTTCCGCTTTGACGGGGAGAATGTGCAATTGACGGTTAAGGAGAACTACTCGTCGGAACCGAAAGTTATCAAAGGAAAGGTATGCGACTAAGCGGAGTGTTACTTATCTTTGTGCCCAATAAAAGAATTTATATGTTATGAACCGTATCACACTGACCCTGAAACGCCCTTTTATCTGGTTGAGCCGTTTTCGCCATCGTTGCGGCTATGGGGTACATTCGCCTTTTGCTTTCAATCTGATTACGCAGGTGATTTACGAATCTACTCCTTATTATAAATATAAAGATCTGGCAGTAGAGCAGAAAAACTGGCCCCACAGAAAGACAACTATTGGAAGTATGAATCGAAGAAAGTGAAACGCCTCTTGTTCCGGTTGGTAAATTACATCCAGCCGGACACGATAGTGGATGCCGGCAGGCTTGCCGCTTCGTCTCTCTATCTGAAAGCAGGAAAGGAGGGAGCGGACTATACAGCGGCATCCGAACTTTCCGAATTATTTCTGGAAGCCGGCGTACCCGTAGGTTTCCTTTATCTGCATGATTATCGTCACCCGGAATTTATGGAAGAAGTATTCCGTATCTGTGTAGCACGTACCTGTGGAAAGTCGGTTTTCGTCATCGAAGGAATCCGCTATACTTCGCAAATGAAAGCGCTTTGGAAACGTATGCAACAAGATGAGCATGTGGGCATTACGTTCGACCTTTATGACCTTGGAATTCTCTTCTTCGATAAAACTAAGATAAAACAGAACTATATTGTCAACTTTTGATTATCTTTAGGCGTTTCAATAGTGATTAACAGTTAGTGATTGGTGATTAGCGTCACTTACTAACTGCTAAACACTAATTATTAAACACCAATCACTTATGAAGATATATACCAAAACCGGTGATAAAGGTACTACCTCATTAGTAGGTGGTACACGGGTACCGAAAACCCATGTCCGTCTGGAAGCATACGGTACAGTGGACGAGTTGAATGCTAATTTGGGAGTGCTTGTCACTTACCTGCCGGATGAAGCGGATCAGGTACTTGTCCGTCATATTCAGGACCGTCTTTTCGCAGTAGGTTCCAATTTGGCTACCGATCTTGAAAAGACAGAATTGAAGTGTGCCAGTGTTATTCACCCCGAAGAAATAGAACGAATTGAACGGGAGATAGATCGTTTGGATAATCTGCTGCCTCCATTGCATGCGTTTATATTGCCCGGCGGTAGTCGTGGAGCATCTGTTTGTCATGTTTGCCGCACGGTCTGCCGCAGGGCGGAACGTCGTATTCTGGCCTTGGCTGAACAATGCGAAGTTGCTCCCGAATTGCTTGCTTATGTGAACCGTTTGTCCGATTATTTGTTTGTCTTGTCACGGAAAATCAACTGGGATGAGAAAAAAGATGAAATATTTTGGGATAATAGTTGTAAGTGAGAGATTTTATTATACTTTTGCCGAAAAATAGAAAGTAGGACTTAATATTCACAATTTTAATACTTAGGACTTATGTATTGGACATTGGAATTAGCATCTAAACTGGAAGATGCTCCTTGGCCGGCAACTAAGGACGAATTAATAGATTATGCCATTCGTTCGGGCGCTCCGCTCGAAGTGATTGAAAATTTGCAGGAAATGGAAGATGAAGGCGATATTTATGAAAGTATTGAAGATATATGGCCCGATTATCCCAGCAAAGAGGATTTCTTCTTTAACGAAGAGGAGTATTAGCATGCTTTTTTGAACCTTGCTCCGGTTGGAGAAATACAAGGTAGTTAACACATAGAAAGAGGTAGTCCGTTAGATCTGTTTATAACAGGTTAGGAGGACTGCCTCTTTTTTTATATTATTCCATTTATGACTGAAACACGAGAAAAAACGGTATGCCGCCTGCCGGAACTAAAAGAACGGCACTTACCCGGAGATTGCCGGGAAGCGGTATACACGCTTTTAAAAAGAGACTTACGGTTGCGAACAATTTCGTGATCTGGAAGTGTACGACGATTTGTTCAAGGGGAAGGACACGCTTCAAATTTCACAGGGACAATTGATAGAAAGTGTTATTGTCGAAGCAGAGAAAGCCCGGAATGGAGGAGAAGATGTGGATAACATCTTGCTTACAGCACCTACCGGTGCGGGAAAATCCTTGTTGTTCCAGTTGCCTGCCATCTATCTGGGTAATGAATACGGGATGCTTACCATTGTCGTATCTCCCTTGAAAGCATTGATTGTAGACCAGGTGGAAGGCTTGCAGGAATTGGGGTACATGCGTGTGGCGTATGCCTCTTCCGATTTGTCGCCCGAACAGAAGAACGAAGTGTACAGGCAGGTGCGTGAAAGTGAGGTGGATCTATTCTATCTTTCACCGGAGTTGTTGCTCTCGTATGATATCAAGCACTTTGCTGGTGAACGGCGTATCGGTCTGGTCGTAGTGGACGAAGCCCATACGGTAACTACATGGGGCAAGGAATTTCGTGTGGATTATTGGTTTCTGGGGCGCTATCTGCAAGGTTTGAAGAAAAGCCTTGGATATGCATTCCCACTTTTTGCACTGACGGCTACGGCTGTATGGAATCCGAAAGGAGGGAATGACATGGTGTTCGAAACCATTCGTTCATTGCAAATGGAGCCATGTGTGCTTTATGCAGGTACAGTGAAACGCCGGAACATCGGCTTTGATATCCGGCAGATGGAGATAGAGGAAGGAGAAACCTATGATAAAGCCAAACAGCGTGTTGTGGCTGACCGTGTAGAGGATTTCCTCGACGGGCATAAGACTATTCTTTATTATCCTTTTGCAGGTGGTATCGACATGCGTCTGAAAACGTGGGTGAAATCGACGGATTGGAACTTGGTCGCCTCCTACTATGGTAAGAAGGACAAAGAACAAAAGCAGCTATTGTACAGGAGTTCAAAGAAGGCGAGAAGCGAATGATTGTGGCTACAAAGGCATTCGGCATGGGGGTGGATATCAGTGATATTGACCGTGTGTATCATGTGGCTCCATCCAGCACCTTTGTGGACTATATACAGGAGATCGGACGTGCAGCCCGTGATACGGATATTCATGGAATCTCGGCGACGGATTATAATGAAAGGGATTTCTATTATATGAAGCGCCTGCACATGGCGGGCAATATAGCACAGGAACAGTTGTCGCTGATTTTGAAGAAGCTGATGGAAGTGTACCGGATGAAAGGCGAAAACAGGAAATGCTGGTGTCTTTGTCCGACTTTGAGTTTGTGGTGAAATTGCCAAGAATGAAGAACAAGCTGGAATATGAAGCGGAACTTGGACAATTGATTAAGACTGCTCTGCTATGGTTGGAAGATGATTTGAGCCATCGTTATGGAAAGAAATTGCTGGAAGTAAGTCCGCAAAACCTGCTGACGGAAGGATATATTCAGGATAAGACTGGTGATGTTTTTATTCATGAGTTCAAGGATTATCTTACGAAGGTGAAGGGTACGGAAGATGTGTATACGGCACGTTTGGAGAAACTGTGGGAAGAAAGTTTCGCAGAGTTGGGATATAGAGAATTTAAACAGAAATTGAATGGTGGTACGTTGTGGGAAGGTTCCCGTGCAGTGTCTGTGGGTAAGCATGAAGTATTGCTGAAAAGATGCAGCCGTAATTCGCCAACGAATGGATGGACTGTTCTATAGTTTGAAGACTTTGCTTGTTGATAAGTTGCGGAAGACTAAAGGGCGTTTTGATGAAGAAGAATTGCGTGCGATATTTGCCGAACATGGTATGGATGTACCATCGGCAAAACGCTTCATAGGTTCACTGCTGGAGTCACGTACGGAAGAAGGGCGTAGTGTGAGCTATATCAGTAGTGTGAAGAAGAAAGACTCCAATGAACTTTCTTTCACGGTGACGAAAGGATTTGACTTGTTGCTGTCGCGCTATCAGAAACTCTTTAGCCAGCGCATTGTGGGTAAAAAAGGTGACCGGTTATTGTTCTATAGCACTCCGTTCTCTGATTTGAATATGCTGCTTAATCTCCTTTCCATGCTCGATTGTCTTTCATTCAGTGTAGAAGGTGGCGGTACACCTTGTGTGCAGGTGTGTTTCGATGACCCTGAGAGCTTACAGCAGATTGCGTCCTCCGATGAATATCATAATCTGATACTTGAGAATAATGAGCAGATATTTCAGGAGCAGATCGAACTGTTCTCTTTCTTCTTCGGAACGGATGGAATGGATGATACGAAACGCTGGGATTTTATTGAAGACTACTTTACCGGAATGGGAGTAGAGGAGCTGAAGGCGAAGTATGCTGCTCCACTATAAAACCAATTCTTTGAATAATCTTTCTAACGTCCTGTCCAGATCGTCGGAGAAACCGGCATGCGGACGGGACGTTTGAATACAGGAACTTCTCACGGCAGTCAGCCAGCGGAAACGTTCCGGTACATCAAGTTGGGCGATGGGGCCGCCGTCTTTGGCTCCCGAACATATTTTATTAAATACATCCAAATGGGCAAATACCAATTCCCGGTCTACTTCGGAAACATATAGTTTCAGTTTGCCCTCGTTTACCTGACAAACGGACTTGATGTAACCTGCCCTTTTCGAGAAAAGGATTACTCCCACATTGAAGAACTCCTCACGTTCTACTTTGGGAACCAGGCGAATAACTGCGTATTCATATAAGTGCTTTCCTTGCATTCTGTGCTTCTTTTATAAATATTTCGGAATGGGCCAGTCTTTCGGTCAGAAAGCGGGTATAGATATCTCTGATTTCTTCGGGCGTTTCATGGGTATCTTCCCAGTGCAGCCAGTCGTCAGGAATAAGTGCGACGACCTGCTGTATCTTTTCATCGGTCAGCATGGGACGAAGGAGGGTATCGGCTTCTTCAAGTCGGGATGCTTCGGGTAGCAGCACGTGATTTTTGATATAGGTGAACGGACTTACCGCATGTTTCTCCCAGTTTTCCCATGAATGGTGAAAGTAAAGAGAAGCACCGTGGTCTATCAGCCAAAGTTCCTTGTGCCACATCAACATGTTGGTGTTGCGAAAAGTACGGTCTATATTGGTCAGGTAGGCATCCAGCCAGACAATACGTGAGGCAAGTTCCGGATCTACCTTGGTCGCTACAGGATCGAATGTCAGGGCACCCGAAAGGAAGTGTAACCCCAGGTTCAGTCCGCGGCTACCTTGCAATAAGTCTTGTATCTCTTCGTCTCCTTCGGTCCGTCCGAATGCTTCATCGAGGTTCAGGAACACCAGCTCCGGCACTCTGAATCCAAGTATATGCGCAACCTCTCCACCAATTAATTCGGATATTAATGCCTTTGTTCCATGCCCGGCACCACGAAACTTTACGACGTATTTGAATTCGTCATCAGCTTCCGCCAGTGCTGGCAGTGAACCGCCTTCGCGTAAAGGAGTGATGTAACGGGTCAGATTGACTGTTCGCAACTCTATCATGATTGTCCTTTCAGAAAATAGTTAGGCCGTCCGGCTCTTTTGAGGGGATGACTGTTGCAAAGATAGTGAATATTCACGATTGCCCAAGGCTGGTTTCCAGAAACTGTTGCAGAATGCGGGCATGATTACGGACAGGTTCTTTGGAGGCATATAGCAAAGTAACTGTTTTATAGGGTTTGATTGATGCCAGAAAGTTCCGTGTGGCTTCAGATGTTTCCAGTTCTTTCCGATACATATCTGAGAAAGCCTCCCAATGTCCTGCCATATCTTCATGAAACCATTTCCTGAGTTCAGGGGAAGGCGTGATGTCTTTTTCCCAGACATCATATTTCAGATATTCTTTTTTCATGCCGCGAGGCCATAGACGATCTACCAATACGCGGTAACCGTCTTCTGCTTCGGGGTTTTCATAGACCCGTTTGATTTTTATCTGCGTCATAGCTTTCTTTTTTTTATATATACAAATAATTGGTAGAATTAGTTCATTACTTTTCGGTTATGAATTAATTCACCACAGAGTAACACAGAGTTTAATCAATTTGAAATCAAAAGAATAGAACTCCGTGAAACTCTGTGTTACTCTGTGGTGAAAACTCATTACTAATACGTTATGAGGTCAAGTGATAAGTAATCTCTTTTTCCTTGAAACGAATTATCTGTTTGTGGTAAATACATGGCCTGTTTCCAGAGTCTTTCTCTTTTTGATTCTGTTTTACACAATTTTTTCTCGTTTTATCAGTTCTTATATTGATGAAATGTAGCCGTATCCTGAAATATATAATTTTTATCTGTCTTTTCTTTTGTGCGGCAAAAGGTCAGGCGCAATTTGATGCACGCTTCAGTCAATACTGGGAGGTGAAGGGATATTATCATCCCGGCTGGGTGGGGCAGACAGATAATAAAATGAATATTTATGGTTCGTATGGCATGCAGTTGATGGGTTTTACACATGCTCCGCGCGTGATGTACTTTGGGGCTGATATGCCTTTTACTCTGTTCAATAAACAGCATGGTGTGGGTGTTGGCTTTTTCAATGAGGGGATCGGCTTGTTCCGTAATCAACGTTTTTGGGGACAATATGCCTATCAGATGAAAATCCGGAAAGGCAAGTTGGGTATCGGACTTCAAGTGGGGATGCTGACCGTATCGTTTGATCCGTCTGATATCAATCTTGGAGATGAAACGGATGATGAAGCTTTTCCGACTGCTGCGGAGAGTGGAATGGCCGTTGATCTCGGACTGGGTGGATACTATTCGCACCCTAAATTTTATGCAGGATTTTCTGCTCATCATCTGACGGCTCCCCGTGTCTCTCTGGGAGACAAAAGCCAAATAAAAATACATCCTATCTTTTTATTTGACAGGTGGATACAATATTCAGACGCGTAATCCGTTAATTTCCATACAACCTTCTATGCAGTTGCAAAGTGATTTTACTTCTACAAGGCTGGATGTAACGGGGCGATTGTTTTATACCTATCATTCCCGGGTGCTTAGTGGAGGATTGACTTATTCGCCGGATACCTCGGTGACATTCAGTTTCGGATTGACGGTGCGGGGCGTGACGTTAGGATATGCTTATGAGTGTTTTACTTCGAAGATAGGTGTCGCAAGTGGTAGCCACGATCTGCTAGTGAGGTATGCATTGGACTTGAATGTATTTAAGAAAAACCGGAACTTGCATAAGAGTGTACGGATTTTGTAAGAGAATATACGAACAATGGGAAAGAATAAAGGAATGAAAACAATTCATGCGTGGTACGGGGCGGCTTTATTGCTGTTCGGTTCGCTGGTTTCGTGCATGGGGACGGTGGGAAACAGTTCCATGAGAGGTGGCGAAGTGATAGGAGCCAGTGCTGTGGCATGGAATGAGCCTGCGCCTTACGGTATGGTGCTGGTGAAACGTGGTTCGGTGAAAATGGGCCCCGACAAGCAAGATAGCTTGTGGGGGAACAATCGTTCCTTCACGGGAAATTTCAGTCGAGTCTTTCTGGATGGATGATACGGAAGTGACGGTTGCCGAATATAAACAGTTTGTCAATTGGGTACGCGATTCCATTATCCGTGAACGTCTGGCAGATCCTGCATATGGCGGCAATGAATTATATAAGATAGAAGAAGACCGGGAAGGCAATCCTATCAAACCTTATCTTAACTGGTCGAAACCTATTCCCTGGAAGCGGGCGACAGAGGATGAACAGATGGCTATCGAAAGCGTATATAAGCATCATCCTATCGACGGTACGCTGATGCTGGATGCCGGTCAGATGAATTATTATTATGAGATTTATGACTATACTGAGGCTGCCAAGCGTCATAATCGCCTGAATCCCGCTGAACGTGTTAAGAATACCGATATACAGGTGAACCCGGAAGAGGTGATTATGATAACGAAGGATACGGCATACATTGATGATGAAGGGCGGATTGTGAACCGTACTATTACACGTCCGTTATCCAGCGAATGGGATTTTCTAAACAGCTATATAGTAAATGTTTATCCCGATACAACCTGTTGGGTGAATGACTTTCCGAATGCGAATAATGAACAATATATGCGTTTGTATTTCAACCATCCCAGTTACAACGAGCATCCGGTGGTGGGTGTCAGTTGGGAACAGGCGAATGCGTTTTGTGCATGGCGTACCAATTATTTACTTGCAGGTCTGCGTGGACAGGCTAAATATATCCAGCGCTATCGCCTGCCGACCGAGGCCGAATGGGAATTTGCCGCACGCGGAAGGGAGGATAATAAATATCCCTGGAAAGAGAGTGAGGAAACCAAAGATGACCGTGGATGCTACAATGCGAACTATAAGCCGGGTAAAGGAAATTACACCAAAGACGGCAATCTGATTTCAACCCGTGTAGGAGCTTATACACCCAATTCGAATGGATTGTATGACATGGCAGGTAATGTGGCGGAGTGGACTTCAACGGCTTATACTGAGTCGGGAGTTCTGCAAGCAAGTGACATCAATCCGGATGTTCAGTATAATGCTGCGCCGGATGATCCGTATGCGATGAAGAAGACAGTGGTGCGTGGTGGTTCATGGAAAGATGTAAACGCGTTTATTCGTTCGGATGCCCGTACGGCGGAGTATCAGAATGAGCAACGTTCGTATGTGGGGTTCCGTTGCGTACGTACACAAGTGGGATATAATAAGAAGGGGAAATGATAAGATGGTAAAATGGTAAGATGATGGAAAAAGATACTGTAAATAAAAAGAGGGATTTTGGACAGAAGTTGCAGGACTTTATGGCAAGTTACCGTGGCAAGGTCATTATGAACTATGCTTATAGCTGGGGTGCTGCTATCGTCATTGCCGGTACATTGTTCAAACTGACGCACTTGCCTGGTGCCAACTTGATGTTGTGGATTGGTATGGGAACAGAAGTGCTGGTGTTTTTTATTTCTGCATTTGATTTGCCGAGAAGGCAGACGGAGACGGCTACATCCGGCGGTATCGTTGTGGTGGGAGATGGCACAATCGGCAGTGCCGGTGGATGGACAAATGATTTGCCGAAGACACAATCCACCCCTTCAAATCAGCCGGTATCAGTGACTGTAGGAGCGAATCAATATTCACCCGGAACTCCGGCTCCTGCTTTTACTCCTGAAATGGAAGAAACTACGCAGGCTTACATAGCCCAACTGAAAGAAATGACAGAAATGCTTTCGCGCTTTACAGCACAGGCCGAATCTCTTTCACATGATGCTGAGCAGATGAGCGCTTTAAACCGTAATCTGGCAGGTATCAACGCCATCTATGAAATGCAGCTTCGTAGTGCCAGCACTCAGATTAATACAATCGATCAGGTGCATGAACAAACTCGCAAGATGGCGCGTCAGATAGAAGAACTGAATGCTGTCTATGCCCGTATGTTGCAAGCTGTGCAGGTTAAGTGATAAAGTGGTGAAGCGATAGAACGAGAGTTAAAGCTATCGTGCAGCCAAATTGTAAATTGTAAATTGTAAATAACCCCATGTCTCTGAACACCAACCCGGATTCTCCGCGTCAGAAGATGATAAACCTGATGTATATCGTCCTGATGGCGATGCTGGCACTCAACGTTTCGTCGGATGTGCTGAATGGTTTTTCATTGGTAGATGAAAGTCTTTTCCCGTACAACGGTAAACTCTACCGTGCAGAATCAATCACTATATGACGGGCTTGCCGGTGCCAACGAACGTAATCCTGAGAAAATAGGACCGTGGTTTGAGAAAGCGGTACGTGTGAAAAATATGTCCGATTCGCTCTATACCTATGTGGATGAATTGAAACTACGCATTGTGAAGGAAGCGGATGGCAAGAATGGGGATGTTGCCAATATCTCCAATAAAGAAGACTTGGAAGCTGCTTCTTTTGTGATGCTTGCACCTGGTAGCGGACAGGGCAAAGCGCTGTTCAACCGCATCAATCAATACCGGGAAAATATTCTGACTCTTGTTACCGATCCGATACAACAGAAGATCATCCGTGATAATCTGGGTACTGAAGTACCGCGTAAGGCGTCAGCTGCAGGAAAAAACTGGCAGGAATATATCTTTGAAAATACTCCGGTGGCCGCAGCTGTCACGCTGTTAACCAAGCTGCAAAGTGATGTACGCTATGCTGAAGGTGAAGTATTGCATTTGTTGACGCAGAATACCGATGTGCAGGATGTACGTGTAAATCAACTTCAGGCTTATGTCATTCCTACCTCTCAGAATGTGGTGCGCGGTGGTACGTACAGTGCCCGCGTCATTCTGGCTGCTGTGGACTCTACTCAGCGTCCTTCTATTTACATCGCCGGTGAAAAGCAACCGGATAATGCCGAAGGATGGTTCGAAACCGTTTGTAACCGTACAGGGGAGTTCTTTTTGGATGGTTATCTGGAGTTGGCGCAAGGGAATGGCGAAGTGCTTCGCAGAGAGTTCTCACAGAAATATACGGTGGTTGAACCTACTGCTACGGTTTCAGCTGCAATGATGAATGTACTCTATGCCGGATATGATAATCCGATCAGTATTTCCGTTCCCGGAGTGCCGGGGGACAAGTACAGGCAAGTATTGTGAATGGAAACGGAACTCTGAATCGTGCCGGAAACGGGTATATTGCTCATCCTACGACTATCGGTAAAGATGTAGTGATTCGTGTGACGGCATTCGTTGGCGGACGTACACAGTCGATGGGGGATTATACTTATCGTGTGCGCCAGTTGCCTGATCCTTCACCGTTTATAGAATATACGGAAGACGGGACACCTAAACGATATCGGGGAGGCCGTGGATTATCTAAAGCAATTTTGATGAATACTCCCGGCATTGTAGCTGCTATTGATGATGGTTTGTTGAATATCAACTTCCGGGTGCTGGGATTTGAAACTGTTTTCTTTGATAATATGGGAAATGCAGTGCCGGAAGTGTCTTCGGGGGCTTCATTCTCTACACGTCAGAAAGATATGTTCCGCCGTTTATCCAGAGGTAAACGTTTCTATATTTCCCGGGTTCGTGCGGTGGGGCCGGATGGGGTGGAGCGTTTGTTGCCTACTACACTGGAAGTGATTGTGAATTAAAATTAGAAATCGAATATAATAAGGTATAAGACTATGAAACTTTCCTTGAAACTCATGATAGCTGTCACACTCTGTGCACTGGATCTTTCAGTGGGGTGGGCGCAAAGGCAATATCCGGGTTCGCCAGGCTTGCCGGAGGATGTGGTGTGGATGCGCGAAATCTATCGTACGCTGGATTTGACAAAGGATACCAATGGTGCATTATACTATCCGGTGGAACCGCAGGGAAATAAGATGAATCTTTTCGCTACCGTGTTCCGTTTGCTGGCGCAAAAGAAAATTCCGGCTTATGAATATCAGCTGGATGGTACGGAACGCTTTCAGAAAGATGCTGAGGTGACTTTCCGTGATGTGCTGGATCGCTTTCAAATTTATTATGAACTGAAGAAAGTGGCAAATCGCCGTGACAGTGTTTTGTCTATCAGTAATAGTGATATACCTTCAGCGGATGTATTGAGTTACTTTGTGAAGGAGGTATGGTATTTTGATCAGCGTACTTCTACTTATGGCTCAGTGATAACGGCTATCTGTCCGGTGTTGCATCGTTCGGAAGAATTCAGTTCGGAGAAAGTGAAGTTACCTATGTTTTGGGTGAACTATAAAGACTTGGTTCCCTATCTGACTCAGACAAAAGTCTCCGTTAGCAATTATAATAATGCAGCAAACAGTACTTGGGATGACTTCTTTACGGCACGTTTGTATAAAGGAGATATTTATAAAACAACCAATCTGCAAAATCGTACTTTGTCACAATACTGTCCGACGGATAGTGCCATGGTGAAAGAGCAGAAGCGGATTGAGAAGGAACTGGTGGATTTTGAAAAGACATTGTATGGCAGGGACCTTATAGAAGAAACGGATTCGGTTTCCACAACTTCGGGAATAAAAACAGCGAAGACTAATTCGAAGAAAAGGGGGCGTGAAAATGCTGTTACAACCAAAAGTAAATCTTCTTCCTCATCAAAGTCAAAATCTTCGGCAGGTAAGTCCCAATCGGTATCTAAGCGGGAAGCAGCAGCTCCGAAGGCGTCAGTACGACGACAACGCCGTTGAACAAAAATGAATCTTTATTGTTCTTTTTAAGAATAAATCCATATATTTGTCCCGATAATTTAAACAAAAAAGAATTATGAAGAAGATTTTTAGTGCTTTCATTATAGCTGTAGGCTGTATGTTTATGGCTATGCCTGCTCAGGCCCAACTCATTAAATGGGGTGTAAAGGGTGGTGTCAACTTGACAAAGATAGACTGGGATGGCGGATATAAAGGTAACAAGGACAACTCTGCCGGTTTCTTTATTGGTCCGATGGCTGAAATTACAATTCCTATTGTAGGCCTGGGTGTTGATGGTGCTTTGTTATTCTCGCAGAGAGGTAAAGGGTGATGTAAAGCAAATCGGAGCGGAAGTTCCCATCAATCTGAAATATACGATTGGCTTGGGTAGCCTGCTGGGTGTTTATTTTGCTGCCGGTCCTGATTTCTTCTTTGATTTCAAGAAGAAAGATGGTGTTGACCGGAAGACTCAAGTAGGACTTAATTTAGAGTCGGTGTGAAGCTGATTAAACATTTGCAGGTGGGTGTCAACTATCAGTTCCCGATGGGAGATAGCTTTAAATTGAATAATGTTGATGCAAAGAATAAGACTTGGCAAATTTCTGCCGCTTATCTCTTCTAAGAAAATAGAATCTATTGCGATATAATAGCGTTGCTGATTTTGATTGGCAACGCTATTTTTTTTATTGTATCTTTGTCGCCGCAATGAAGAAATTTGTGGATGTCATATTGCCTTTGCCTCTGCCCCGCTATTTTACCTATTCTTTGCCTGAGGAATGGGCGGATGAGGTGCAAATGGGGTGTCGGGTAGTAGTTCCATTCGGGCGTAAGAAGTACTATACAGCGATTGTACGTAACGTACATTATTGTGAGCCGGCGGATTATGAGGTAAAAGAAGTATCTGCATTATTGGATGCCCATCCGATTTTATTGCCGGAACAATTTAAGTTTTGGGACTGGCTGGCGGATTATTATCTCTGTACCCGGGGCGATGTCTATAAAGCGGCGCTTCCTTCAGGCCTGAAGCTGGAGAGCGAGACCATCGTGGAGTATAACCCCGATTTCGAATCGGAAGTTCGTTTGCCGGAGCGTGAGCAGAAGATATTGGATTTGCTCTCTGCGGAGCCCGAACAGTGTGTGACAAAACTGGAAAAAGACAGCGGCCTCAAGAATATACTTTCCGTAATTAAATCCTTGCTGGATAAGGAGGCCATCTTTGTAAAAGAAGAACTCCGCCGGACTTATAAGCCAAAGACCGAAACGCGCGTGCGACTGGCGAATGAAGTACGGAATGAAAAACGGCTGCAAGAACTTTTTGATGAATTGGCGCGTGCTCCGAAGCAACTGGATTTACTGATGAAATATATCGAACTATCCGGTATTTGGGGAGGTGACGGGCTGAAAAGTTTTCCTAAAGAGGTTAATAAGAAAGAACTGTTGCTGCGGGCATCCGCTTCGCCGGCTGTGTTCAATGGCTTGGTAGATAAACATATCTTTGAAGTTTACCAACAGGAAGTGGGACGGCTGAATTCCGTTCTTCGGGAAATTCTTCCCATTAATCCTTTGAATGAACATCAAAAAATGGCATACGATGAGGTTGTACGAAGCTTCCAATCCAAGAATGTGTGCCTGCTCCATGGGGTAACTGCCAGCGGGAAAACAGAAATCTATATTCATTTGATAGAAGAAACTATCCGGCAGGGAAAACAAGTGTTGTACCTGCTACCTGAAATAGCTCTTACCACTCAGATTACCGAACGTCTGCAACGGGTGTTCGGAGATCGTTTAGGAATTTATCATTCTAAATTTCCGGATGCCGAGCGTGTAGAAATCTGGCAGAAGCAGCTGACGGAAAAGGGATATGATATTATCCTTGGAGTTCGTTCTTCTGTTTTTCTGCCTTTTCGTAACCTCGGGTTGGTGATTGTGGATGAAGAACATGAGAATACCTATAAACAACAGGATCCGGCTCCCCGTTATCATGCCCGGAATGCGGCAATTATATTGGCAGCCATGTATGGTGCCAAGACCTTGCTGGGCACAGCTACCCCTTCTATTGAAACCTGGCATAATGCTTCTTCCGGGAAGTATGGACTGGTGGAGCTGAAAGAGCGGTATAAAGAAATTCAATTACCGGAAATTATCCCCGTGGATATCCATGAGTTGCATCGCAAGAAGCGTATGAACGGACCATTCTCGCCGTTGTTGCTTCAATATATTCATGAGGCTTTGGATCAAAAACAACAAGTCATCTTGTTTCAGAACCGGCGTGGCTTTGCTCCGATGATTGAGTGTAATACATGCGGGTGGGTGCCGAAGTGTAAAAACTGTGATGTGAGCCTGACATTTCACAAAGGATTGAATCAGCTGACTTGCCATTACTGCGGTTATACCTATCAACTGCCCCATAAGTGCCCGGCTTGCGAGGGTACTGAATTGCGTAATCGTGGGTTTGGTACAGAGAAGATAGAGGATGATATCAAGATTTTATTTCCCGAAGCTGCTGTTGCCCGTATGGATTTGGATACCACTCGTACCCGCTCTGCTTATGAACGTATCATTGCAGATTTTGAGCAGGGAAAACGGATATATTGATAGGTACACAGATGGTTTCAAAGGATTGGACTTTGATCATGTCAGTGTGGTAGGCATTCTGAATGCGGATACGATGCTGAACTATCCGGATTTTCGTGCCTATGAGCGTGCTTTCCAGTTGATGGCGCAGGTGGCAGGGCGTGCCGGACGGAAGAATAAACGCGGACGTGTAATTTTGCAGACAAAAAGTATCGATCACCCTATTATAGCTCAGGTCATCCATAACGATTTTGACCAGATGGTGGCGGGACAGCTTGCTGAACGTCAGATGTTCCACTACCCGCCTTACTATCGTCTGGTGTATGTCTATCTGAAAAACCGCAATGAACAATTGCTTGACCTGATGGCACAAACCATGTCAGGCAAGTTGCGTGCAGTCTTCGGTAATCGTGTATTGGGACCGGATAAACCGCCTGTTGCCCGGATACAAACATTATTTATCCGGAAGATTATTGTCAAGATAGAGTATAATGCTCCGATGGCTCGCGCCCGCGAACTGCTGGTGCAGGTTCAGAAGGAGATGGTGGCGGAGGATCGTTTTAAATCTTTAATCGTCTATTATGATGTAGATCCAATGTAAAGGCTACTCTTTGGTTCCTTGCAGAATACCGGAATCTGTATCTATATTCTGAATTCCCTTATTGGCACCCTTGTATTGTCGTCCGAAGTTCAGATTAAAATTGAGCTTGACAACAATGGTATTTGACATATTCGTACTGTGTATATCTGATTTTACAGGATTCAGTGCAGACCAGTTCGCATTCTCGGAGCGGTAAGTCTTCATAAATGGATTGTGTATTCCTGCCATAATAGACCATGCCGGTTGTTTATAACCTATCATGAGTGTATGCATCAGATCACCTTTCAGCAATTGTTCACTGTATACATACCGGTTGGGTGGAGTGATGGTCATAAAGCTCAGAAGCCAGTTCTTATAGGAAGCATCCAGGTTAATACGTAATAATCTTTTAGGGTATAGGTGTGCAGGTAATTGTTTCCTGTACTTATATACCGGTTAATTCCCGGTGTAACAGAAAGGCTGATGTGATCTTTCCAAGGCTTTATCTTGAATGTGACTTCCGCTGCCAGATGTTGGAAGGACTTCTGGTTTTCATAAGTGTGGATAAACATACCTTCTTCATAAATCACAGATTCCATGATGGGATTCTTTTCGTATGCATAGCTCACCAAAGCGTCAATACTGAAAATTCCTGTGCTGAATATTGCGTTAAAATCTTGAATCGTACTACGGAATGATTTTAAGTCCGGGTTACCCCTACGAGTTTGTAGGATGTCGATTCTTTGCTCCACATCATTCAGATAAGCTATGGAAGGGGCGTTGTTTTTCAGATTGATATGATAGCGGAAATGCAGATTGTCCACAGGGTTGTAGGATACTAAGAGAGAAGGTTGAAAGCCATATCTTTCACTATGGTTATCTCTCTGACTGTAGTAGAAACGGTTGAGTGATAGATTTGCTATGTATCCCCAATTCTGAATTTTACCTTTATACTCGGTGTAGGCATAACTTTCCGCTTGTTTTAGGAGGACGTTCATTACATCTTCCCCTTCATAGCGGTTGTCTGTATAAGATTGCATATGTCTAAGGCCTCCTGTCAGTGTCCCTTGCCCTAATTTTTTCTCATAAATGCCTTCAGCTATCAGCGAATATTTCTTTCCGGCAATATCGGAATATAACTCTGTATTGGCGATGCCTTCCTGTTTCTCCTGATAAATGCGTGTATTGCTGCTCTTGATGTACGTGCCGACAAGATTGAATATGAGTCGTTGGTCATTCTTTAGATTCTGCTGATAGTATAGATCGAGGGATGGCAAATGGTTTCGTTCCTGGGTATGGTCGTAGATGGATACCGGGATGTCGGAATCAGATGTGTAGAGTTTGCTCTTCCGGTCTTCATATCCGGCAGGATTATCTTGCAAGGTATATCTGAATTGTGCATTAAAGAGATATTTTCCTTTTTCTTGCAGAGTATAGTTTAGGTTGGAAGCTAACAATTTCTTATTGAACAGCGTTTGCTCTCCGGTTTCAGGCGATGAAGTTCATTGTCGGGGAAAATGAAGCGTTCGTCATACTCACGTGTCCAGTCTCCTTTACGTTGTATATACCGCACGTTGGCTGAGATTTCAGACTTTCCGTAGTTATATCTTCCGGAAATCATATCGTCAATAGAGGTGCGGTTGCTACTGAGGCTGTGGATGGCACCGCCGCTGACGCTACCTCCCGCTTTTTTGTTTTTGGTTATATAATCTATCACGGCAGCAGCGTTTCCGTAGCGTACTCCTGGAGTATCGTGATATTCTATGCGGAGAATATCTTCGGGGCTGAGGGAGGATATCTCTGTATAAGTAACCCGAACACCGTTGATCCGTAATTGTACTTCTCCGTTGCCGGAAGTGGTTATTTCGCCCGACATGATATCAACTGTGATTCGGGGAAGCTGTAATTTGCCTAATAAGTCTATGCCGCTGGACGACATTTTCAGTTGATTCTGGGTCGGAAGTATTACTTTACGGTCGCCTTTTTCGATGATAGACCGTGCCTGGATGGTAACTTCATCCAGAGAGATAGCCATGACTCCGGTAGAATCTTTAGCAATGAGTTGGGCATAGGAGGGGCTGGCCATACACAGTAGTATGGTCAAAATTGACACTATTGTTTTCATAATTTTTGTGGGAATAGCTGTTACCCGGTGGGTAAAACAGAGAGTTTAAAAATGAGGTTAGTAATTTAGAAGGTCGCTATACAGTCCTTTCAACCGTTCGCGAAGGTGGATGACGGCATAATGTTTTCGTGATAATAAAGTGTTGACTGATATCCCGGTAGCACTGGCAACTTCTTTAGCTGACAATCCTTCCATTTCCAGTAACTCAAATGCTTCCCGTTGTTCGGGCGGTAGTTCGGCAAGAGCTGTTTCAAGTTCTTGCCACACGAGTGACCGCATGTATTCTACTTCCGGAGTAGGCGGAGCATCGCTGAACAGCACTTCCGAAAACTCGCTCAGTACATTGTCTTCTTTATCATAGCTTGAATCGGGTAGTTCTTCTTCCTGCATCTTTTTGCCTTTATTGATAATCGTATTTCGTGCTACGCGATATAGCCATGCTGTTACCTGTTCGATGGGATTGAAAGTGCTTTCAATGGTTTTCACCAATTGATACAGCACATCTTGCAGAATATCTTCGGCATCTTCCTTACTGGAAACCCGCTTGCGGATAAATGCTTTCAGGCGGGGTTGATGTTCCACAATCAGTTCTTCCAAACTGTTGCCTTTACCGGTCAGATTATTCATTCTCTTTGGGAGTTTCGCTACCGTTGTTTCTATCAAAGTTTCTCTCGTTGAAGAATCCGTCTCTTCCGAAAGGGCCACCGAATCCGAACTTCTTTCTTTTATTAATGAAATCCTTGCGTTCTTCCGGAGACATCTTCTCCCATTTAGCGCGGAACGGGTTACCCTCTTTACCACCGGGCATTCCTCTTCGGGCGGGGAAAGCTCCTCTACCAGGGAAACCTCCGAAGAAAATGCGTGCAAGTACGAATAATGCCAAAGCTTGCCAGAAATTGATGGTTGCCAGCCCTAAGACTCCGGGCACTACGAAATTCCATAATAGCATGACTATTGCTCCAAAAGCCGCAATGGCTAATACCCAAAAAACAAAGATATAATAAAAAATCTTTTTTTCATGATGTTCTAATTTTATTGATTCACATATTACTTTGAAAACGTTCTCTGTATATGCTGACAACTGAGAAGAAGAAATATTTTAAGAGAATGCAAAAAACTTCTATATTTGCGTTCCTGAATTAAAAGAAATGTGCTTATGAAGCCTCATAGAATACTTTTTGTTTGCCTGGGTAATATTTGCCGTTCTTCCTCTGCGGAAGGTGTGATGAATCATTTGGTTTCAGAAGCCGGACTGGAAGATCAGTTTGTGATAGACTCTGCCGGTATTCTCTCTTATCATCGAGGAGAGTTGCCTGACAGCCGGATGCGTGCTCACGCTATTCGTCGAGGTTACGAACTCACACATCGTTCGCGTCCCGTACAGACGGAAGACTTTTATAACTTCGATTTGATAATAGGGATGGATGACCGGAATATTGAAGATTTGAAAGACCGTGCGCCCTCCCCTGAAGAATGGAAGAAGATACACCGTATGACGGAATTCTGTACCCGTTTTACGCATGCCGACCACGTTCCCGATCCGTATTATGGTGGGGCGGAAGGATTTGAATATGTGCTCGACTTGCTGGAGGATGCTTGTGCCGGGCTGTTGGAACATCTGAAATAATCGGGTTCGTCAGTGCGTGGTGTCTTGATAGAATCTCTTGTCTTCATTCAGGCTGCATGTTGCATCCACTCCTGCACTTTGTAGTACTTCGGCAATATCATTCAAGGTTCGGCGCGATACCCTTCCTATATAATAGAGGCGATAGTGATAGTCTTTATCCAATATCTCCATAACATGCGTAAAAGCCTGTTCCCGTGCAAAGTCAAAATTGACTTTGAGTATATCTTCGTAAGGATACTTAATTTCACGTCCTACGCTGTATATCCTAAGGCTTTCGTTATCTACTTTCAGATAACAGAAACGTGTCATCAACATGTGTATAAAGTAGATACTCAGGCCGAATGAAATGATTCCGAGAATATATGCCCACCAACTTCCGAATACTACAGCCTGATATCCCAATATCATAAACGTGATGAAAAGCACAAAGAAGTAGAACATATAGAGTGATGGGCGCTGATAGGTCGTGGTCGGAATCTCTGCTACTGTCCGTTTTCGGGTGATATGGTTCTCAAAAGGTATATCTTGTGAAATCAGATAGCGGATAACAGATGACGGCTTTTGAAACGGATGGACATAAAAAGCTCTTTGAATACCCTGTTTTAGGCGCAATGTTAATATGCCCGCGCCATATTTATCTTTGACCTTCAGGTTGCTCTTGCGCGGAACTTCATGAAAACGTTTCATGAAACTGAAACTTTGGATGTCGTGTAGCCGGATACCTCTGCGTTGTAGCAGGCTTTCGGTACGTTTCTGGTCTTGTGCGATTGTTTTCATATCTTTTATTTTTTAAGTTCGGGATAGCTGATGCGGGTATGATAAATTGTTTTCAGTTTCTCTTTGAATACCGATTTCACGATAGCAATGTCCTTGAATGTAATAGGACATTCTTTGAAGAAACCTTCTTCTACCTGAGAGTCTATAATCTTTTCCACCAGATTGTTGATGCTCTCTTCCGTATATTCGGGCAGACTGCGTGACGCCGCTTCGACAGCATCCGCCATCATCAGAATGGCCGTTTCGCGGGTGAACGGGTTTGGACCGGGGTAAGTGAATAATTCCTCGTTCGGCTCTTCATCGGGATGCTCGTTCTTCCAAGAGATATAGAAGTATTTAGTCTTTCCCTTACCGTGATGGGTACTGATGAAGTCTTTTTATCACTTTAGGCAAATTGTTTTTTCCGCCAGTTTCAGTCCGTCCGTCACGTGACTGATTATCACCTGTGCACTTTGCTCGTAGCTAAGATTTTTTATGCGGATTGACACCTCCTGATTGGTTTTCAGTAAAGAATACCGGATTTTCCATTTTTCCGATGTCGTGGTACAAAGCTCCGGTACGCACCAACTGGCTCTTAGCTCCAATACGGTTGGCAGCTTCTGCGGCAAGATTAGCCACTTGCATGGAATGTTGAAAAGTGCCCGGAACAGTCTCTGACAAACGGCGCAGCAACGGGCTGTTGATATTGGAAAGTTCTACCAGAGTAACGTTGGAAGTAAATCCAAATGTTTTCTCCAACAAGAACAGAAGCGGATAGGTGAACAATAGAAGTATACCATTGACTATAAAGTAACTATACATACTTCCGTTTAATTTCGATAAATCGTTTTCGGTGATCAGTTCGAAAGCGAAGTAAAAAGAGCAGCATAGGTCAGTATCACTAATAATGCCGTACGGAAGAGTTGCGAACGTTGTGACAATTCGCGCAAACTGAAAATAGCGACCAGGCCGGCAGCCAGTTGCAGCAATATAAATTCGTGTGGGTAGCGTAGGCAAATGGAGCAGATCAGTATAGTGACCACCTGCGTAAGGAATGCTGTGCGTGAATCGAGGAATACGCGGATAATGATAGGCAGCATGGCATACGGAATGATATAAACATTGTATATGTTATTCGACACCATGAGTGCTGTCACTACACAATAGAACATAATCAGTGTAAAGAGTAGGGATAAACTCCCCTTGCGTTCGTAATAATCCTTGCGGAATAAATCGAGGTACAGCATAAAACACAGCATGAAAATGCTGACAAATAAGATTTGTCCGGTCAATATCAAACGTTTTTGTCCGATGGATTCACTACGTTGGATAGACTCCTTTCTCAGACTTTCAAGGATATTATAAGTTTCCTTATCTACGATTTCCCCCGATCAATGATCTTCTGGCCACTTTGTACAACACCATTGGCCCAGGCATAATTATCCAATGCTTCCTTCTTGGCTGTTTCGGTGCGTTGCTCATCGTAAGTCAGATTAGGGTACAAATATTCGTTGAGTGAACACTGGCGCAGGATATACGGAGAATAATGTGCCGTGTCCGCAGTGAGCAGGTAGGCATAAGCGTCTTTAACGGAAAAAAAGCTGTTCGGTCCCCCGCTGGTTGGCCAGCTTATCATCAATCACCATGATGACAGCGGTGCTGTCTTTTTGTAATTTGCTGCGTTCTTCGGTAGAAAGTATACCTGCTTTATAAATTTCGGATAACCTTTTCTCCAGATAGCGCATATAGTCAGAAGACGGAACAATGTCGCGTAAGTGACTTTGATAATCCGTTTTTAATTTGCTAAGCACGGTTTTTTCTACATTTTTATCCAACTGATAGTAGGGTTGGAAACTGGCAAGAATGCTGTCTTGTTCATGTTTTACTACAGCATCATCTTTATATATGGGGAAATTGAATGTGGCCATAAGTTGCCCATACTTCCATGGTTTGTCAATATCGAACTGATAATTAAACTTGCCGTCACGCGGTAAGAAGTATACTATGATGGCTACCGTGCCGATAAAAATGAGTGCTTTGTATAGCAAATCTCTGTAAGAAAAGCTTTTTTTTAGTCTTGGATTTATTCATATCGGTTGAATTTTTTGCGAAAAGTACAAAAAAAAACATTAGTGTGGAAAAAAAGGTTTAATTTTGCCGTCTAATTATCTCATAAGTAATGCAAAATATGACAGAAAGAAGAGTCAGAGTCCGTTTTGCCCCGAGTCCTACGGGGGCTTTGCACATTGGTGGTGTGCGTACAGCATTATATAATTATCTCTTTGCGCGCCAGCATGGGGGAGACATGATTTTCCGCATTGAAGATACTGATAGTAACCGTTTTGTACCTGGTGCAGAAGAATATATCCTTGAGTCTTTCAAGTGGTTGGGCATTCCTTTTGACGAGGGTGTCAGCTTTGGTGGAGAACATGGTCCGTACCGTCAGTCCGAACGCCGCGACATATACAAGAAGTATGTGAAGGTATTATTGGAGAATGATAAGGCTTATATCGCTTTTGATACTCCTGAAGAACTGGATGCGAAACGTGCGGAGATAGCCAATTTCCAATATGATGCTTCTACTCGTATGCAAATGCGTAATTCATTGACACTTTCGAAAGAAGAAGTGGATGCATTGATTGCTGAAGGTAAGCAGTACGTAGTTCGTTTCAAGATAGAACCCAATGAAGATGTACATGTAAACGACTTGATTCGTGGTGAGGTAATAATCAATTCTTCCATTTTGGATGATAAAGTACTTTATAAATCAGCTGACGAACTGCCAACTTATCATCTTGCCAATATTGTAGATGACCACTTGATGGAAGTTTCCCATGTGATTCGTGGCGAGGAGTGGTTACCTTCTGCACCTCTGCATGTATTGTTGTATCGTGCTTTCGGGTGGGAAGATACAATGCCGGCTTTTGCTCATCTGCCTCTGCTGTTGAAACCGGAAGGTAACGGCAAATTGAGTAAACGTGACGGTGACCGCCTTGGTTTTCCTGTATTCCCGTTGGAATGGCATGATCCCAAAACCGGTGAAATATCTTCTGGATATCGCGAGTCGGGATATTTGCCTGAGGCTGTAATTAATTTCCTTGCTTTGCTGGGTTGGAATCCGGGTAATGATCAGGAGCTGATGTCAATGGATGAGTTGATCAAATTGTTCGATTTGAGTCATTGTAGCAAGTCTGGCGCTAAATTTGATTATAAAAAAGGCATCTGGTTCAATCATGAGTATATATTGTTGAAGCCTGATGAAGAAATAGCGGAACTTTTTGTTCCGGTTCTGAAAGAACATGGAGTAGAAGCTCCTTTCGAAAAAGTAGTGACGGTGGTTGGTATGATGAAGAATCGTGTAAGTTTCGTACGGGAACTTTGGGAAGCATCCAGTTTCTTCTTTGTTGCTCCAACGGAATATGATGAGAAAACCGTGAAGAAACGCTGGAAAGAGGATTCGGCTAAATGTATGACCGAACTGGCGGAGGTATTGGCCGGAATTGAAGATTTCAGCATTGAAGGTCAAGAAAAAATAGTAATGGATTGGATTGCCGAAAAAGGATATCATACCGGAAACATTATGAATGCTTTCCGCCTGACATTGGTAGGTGAGGGAAAGGTCCGCATATGTTCGACATCTCTTGGGTGTTGGGCAAAGAAGAGACACTGGCGCGTATGAAGCGTGCAATTGAAGTACTTTCTTAATTCAATAAGTATGCTTTACGACCTTGCGATAGGTATCTATGACCTTTTGGTGCATCTTGCGGCTCCATTCAGCCGCAAGCCCCGTAAAATGATGAAGGGGCATTGGGTCGTGTATGAACTTCTCAGGCAACAATTGGAAAAAGATGTACGTTATATTTGGTTTCATGCCTCTTCTTTAGGCGAATTTGAACAGGGGCGTCCCCTGATTGAAAAAATTCGTGCCAAATATCCCGATTATGGTATATTACTGACATTCTTTTCTCCTTCGGGATACGAGGTACGCAAAAATTATCGCGGGGCGGATGTAGTGTGCTACCTACCGTTCGACAAGCCTCGGAATGTGAAGAAATTCCTGGATATAGCCAATCCTTGCATGGCATTCTTCATTAAATATGAGTTCTGGAAGAATTATCTCGATGAATTACATAAGCGTCGTATTCCGGTGTACAGTGTGTCATCTATATTTCGTCGTGGCCAGGTGTTCTTTAAGTGGTATGGTGGTACGTATCGCCATGTTCTTCGTAATTTCGACCACTTATTCGTACAGAATGAACGTTCCAAACGTTATTTGAGTAAGATTGGCATCAACCGTGTGACAGTGGTCGGCGATACGCGTTTCGACCGGGTGTTGCAGATACGTGAGGAGGCGAAAGATTTGCCTTTGGTGAAACTCTTTAAGAATAACACCATGACCTTCGTAGCTGGTAGTTCCTGGCAACCGGATGAGGATCTGTTTATTGAATATTTCAATAATCATCCAGAAGTGAAATTGATCATTGCTCCACATGTGATAGATGAGAATCATCTGGTAGAGATTATCCGGAAGTTGAAACGCCCGTATGTTCGTTATACGCGTGCGGATGAAAAGAATGTGTTGAAAGCGGATTGTTTGATTATAGATTGTTTCGGTCTGCTTTCTTCTATTTATCGTTATGGTGAAATTGCATATATTGGAGGTGGCTTCGGGGTCGGTATTCATAATACGTTGGAAGCAGCTGTTTATGGAATTCCTGTAATATTCGGACCTAAGTACCAGAAGTTTATGGAAGCAATTCAACTTTTAGAAGCCCAAGGTGCATTTTCTATCAAGAATTATGAAGAACTGAAAGAATTGTTGGACCGTATGTTGGCTGATGAGGTTTTCTTGCGCGAAACCGGAACGAATGCCGGATACTACGTCACTAGTAATGCTGGGGCTACGGATAAGATATTAAGTATGATTAATTTCTAAGGAATACGAAATAATGAGAACAGCGGGCGGATAGATTTCTATTCGCCCGCTGTTGTATATGGAAGTTCATCTGGCCTTATTCTTTATACCAGTTAGAATACATCAGATAATTGTGTGCTATCTTCTGATTCAGTTCTTTAGCCTGAGCCGGATCTACTTTTTTTATGAACTTGGCAGGTACGCCGCCCCAGATGCTTCCCGGTTCAATAACTGTATTGCTTAAGACCAATGAACCGGCGGCAACGATAGCTCCTTCGCCTATCACTGCATGGTCAAGGATTGTAGAACCCATTCCCACTAATGCATAGTCTTTGATGGTGGCTCCGTGAATAGTAACATTATGTCCTACAGAAACGTGGTCACCTATTTCAATTGTAGACTTTTCATATAATGTGTGCAGCACACTTCCGTCTTGTATATTGACTCCATTCCCGATACGGATAGAATTTACATCTCCGCGCAATACTGTGCTGAACCAAATGCTGCAATCGTGCCCCATTTTTACGTCTCCGATGATGGCTGCGTTATCAGCTAAAAACAATTTTCGCCAAACTCGGGAGTAAACCCTCTTACTGATTTAATTAATGCCATTTTATATAGTGGTTAATATTTTGATTATAATTGATTCGTTGCTTCTTTCAACCATGCCTGTTCTTCTTTGTTCAAGCTGGGCGATAATTTCTCATATACAGTCTGATGATATTGGTTAAGCCAATTGATTTCTTCTGATGTGAGCAATTCTTTGATAATTCCCTTTTTACAAATAGGGCAAAGGGTTACTGTCTCAAATTGTATATAGTTGCCAAACATTCCTTCTCCGGCTGGTACTACTAAAACCAGATTCTCCGTACGAATCCCATGACTTCCGGCTTTATATACTCCCGGTTCATTGGAAGTCAGCATACCCAATTGCAATGTTACCGGATTTTCGTTCATTCGGATGCTCTGTGGTCCTTCGTGTACATTCAGAAAGTGGCCTACACCATGCCCTGTGCCATGCAGGAAGTTCATTCTTCTTTGCCATATCGGCATACGTGCCAGCACATCTAGTTGCGCACCCCGTGTACCGGCAGGGAATACAGCCATTGCCAGTGCAATGTGCCCCTTCAGTATCAATGTATAATCTGTCTTTTCTTCTTCTGTCAGTTTTCCTAAAGCAATGGTACGTGTGATATCTGTTGTTCCATCCAGATATTGTGCCCCTGAATCAATAGCAAAAAACCTTCCGGTTTTAGCTGGACATCCGTTTCGGGAGTGGCTTCATAGTGAACTATGGCTCCATGTTCTTTATAGCCGGCAATCGTATCGAAACTTTCTCCCATATATAAATCCTGTTCCGCACGAAATTCATGCAGTTTTTTATCTACGCTGATTTCTGTTTCCTTACCCGTTGGAACAGATGCTTCTAACCATTTCAGAAACTTAACCAAAGCTACTCCATCCCGTTGCATGGCAGCATGTATTCCAGCTATTTCCTGTTCGTTGCGGATGGCTTTCAATAAGGTGACCGGAGAAGCGCCATGAATAATCCTGCAATCAGGATTGACTGCTGAATACATAGCATAATTTGTTTTAGCCGGATTAAGAAGCAGACTCTCAACACTGATCCGGCTGAGGTATGCTTCTGCTTCCTCGTAGGTGTGCAGGTTTACTCCTGTTTCTTTCATATAAGTAGCAACCTCAGCGGTTATCTTTTGAGGTTGAATGAAATAGTGAGTTTCGTTCTCTTCGATAAGTAGATAGCTGACAAGCACGGGATTGCAATGTACATCGTTTCCACGCAGATTGAGAGTCCATGCGATTTCATCTAAAGCGGATAAGAACAATGCCTTCGCATTGCACTTTTTTAGTTCTTTTCGAATAATGGCAATCTTTTCTATGCTGCTTTTTCCTGCATATTGGGTTTCATAAATAAAAGCAGGAGCTTCCGGCATTGGCGGACGATCCGTCCATAATTTATCTAAGGGATCTGAAATGCTTTTTACTTTTATCTGACATTTTTGCAACTCGGCTTGCATCCTTTCTACTTCTTCTGCAGAAAACATCTTTCCATCTATGCCGACAGCATCGCCAGGAGTTAGTTGTGTACTTAAAAAGCTGAAATGCTGGGTGTTTCGGGAAGCATCTCCTTATAAAGTTTTATTTCCGTGCCTTTTAATTGCTGGGCAGCCTGGAGAAAATAGCGAGAGTCAGTCCATAGTCCTGCTTGGCTTGTAGTAATAACAACGGTTCCTGCCGAACCAGTAAAGCCGGAAATCCATTCCCGGGATTTCCAGTGGGGAGCAACATATTCGCTCAGATGAGGGTCGGTACTTGGGATAATAAAGGCTTGTATGCCTTCCTGGCTGAACAATGCCCGTAGGCCTTGTAGCCGATCATTGATAGTTTGGCTCATATACTATATATAATAAGGTGTAACATTCACTCTTCAAAGATACTCACTTTCTCTGAATTTTTTCGAAGGATGGTCACACTTTATCTGTATCGAGACTCAATTTAATCGTGAGATTTTTTAAACCATTAACATTTTAAAAAAAGAAAATGATTGTAGTACCTGTAAAAGAAGGCGAAAACATTGAAAAAGCGCTGAAGAAGTTTAAAAGAAAATTTGAGAAAACTGGTATCGTTAAAGGAATTAAGAAGCAGACAGCAGTTTGATAAACCGTCTGTGAGTTAAAAAGACTTAAGAAAGAGCGTGCAGTTTACGTTCAGCAACTTCAACAAGTAGAAGATTAATAATTCGTAATTTCCTTTGAATTATTGAATTTTTTTCATACATTCGTTGCATGATTTTTGATGTAGCGATATATGTGTTGACAAACTCTTTTCTTGACTATCTCAGTACGAACGGAATTATTCTGAAGAGACTATAAAGTCTTATCGGGAGGATTTATGTCAATTTGAGAAATTTGCAAGAGAAGAAGCTATTGGAGATTCTGCTCTATCGGAAGTAAAGGCTGAACTTGTTCGTGAATGGATTGTTTCTTTAATGGACAAGGGATATACTTCTACTTCAATTAATCGGAAGTTAAGTTCTGCTCAGGTCATTTTATAAATATCCTTTTAAGGAAAGGTGAAGTGTGCGTGAATCCATTGCAAAAGATAACGGGGCCTAAAAAATAAGAAGCCGCTACCTACTTTTCTAAGGGAAAGTGAGATGGATAAATTGCTGGACGAAGTGGATTTCGGCGAAGGATTTAAAGGGTGTCGTGATCATATGATTATTGAAATGTTTTATGCTACAGGTATGAGACTTTCAGAATTGATAGGATTAGATGATAAAAATGTAGATTTCTCTTCTTTACTTATTAAAGTAACGGGGAAAAGAAATAAACAGCGTTTGATACCTTTTGGCGAAGAGTTGAAGAATGCAATGATAGAGTATGTCAATGTAAGGAATGAGATTGTTCAGGCTCGCACGGACGCTTTTTTTGTTCGTGAGAGTGGAGAACGACTTTCCCGCAGTATTGTAGAAAATCTAGTGAAACGAAACCTTTCGAAGGTAGTGACGTTGAAAAAACGTAGTCCTCATGTGCTCAGGCATACTTTTGCTACGACGATGCTGAATCATGATGCAGAGCTCGGGGCGATAAAAGAACTTCTCGGTCACGAGAGTTTGGCGACTACGGAGGTTTATACGCATACTACTTTTGAAGAGCTTAAAAAAGTGTATAATCAGGCTCATCCTCGGGCCTAAAAGTAAGGAGGTAAGTATGGATAGTTAGAATTCAGTCGATTCACTTTGATGCGTCAGAGCAGTTGCAGGCTTTTGTTCAGAAGAAAGCAGTAAAATTGGAGAAGTTTTACGATGATATAGAGAAAGTAGAGGTGTCATTAAAGGTAGTTAAACCGAGAAACAGCCGAAAATAAAGAAGCGGGGTGAAAGTATTGGTGCCCAACGGTGACTTTATGCGAATAAGGTTTGTGATACGTTTGAAGAAGCAGTGGATCTTTGTCTGGAAGCTTTGGAAAAACAGCTGGTTAAATACAAGGAAAAACAACGTAGTAAATAAAAATTCGCTAAATATTTTGCGGGTAAGAAATAAATAACTAAATTTGCAGCCGTTTCGCTCGCGTTAGAACGTGGCGGTTGCATTTTTAGTAAGTTTGCCTCTTTAGCTCAGTTGGCCAGAGCACGTGATTTGTAATCTCGGGGTCGTTGGTTCGAATCCGACAAGAGGCTCAAAATGAAATCATAAAGGGTGGGAACGAGAGGATTCAGAAGAAAGAAAAAGAGTTCTATGATTGGGCAAATACCAGAGTGGCCAAATGGGGCAGACTGTAAATCTGCTGGCTTACGCCTTCGGTGGTTCGAATCCATCTTTGCCCACAACTCCGGTTTTCTTGCTGTTATAGCTCAGCGGTAGAGCACTTCCTTGGTAAGGAAGAGGTCCTTGGTAAGGAAGACGGGTTCAAAGTCCCGGTAACAGCTCGTAAGATGTAAAAGCTGATTATTAATCAAATAAATAACAAGTAAAGCTATGGCTAAAGAGAAATTCGAACGTTCGAAACCGCACGTTAACATTGGTACTATTGGTCACGTAGACCACGGTAAAACCACTTTGACTGCTGCTATCACTACTGTATTAGGCAAAAAAGGTCTTTCAGAAGTAAAATCATTCGACCTATCGATAACGCTCCTGAAGAAAAAGAAAGAGGTATTACTATCAATACTTCTCACGTAGAATATCAAACTGCAAATCGTCACTATGCTCACGTTGACTGTCCGGGTCACGCCGACTACGTTAAGAACATGGTAACAGGTGCTGCTCAGATGGATGGTGCTATCATCGTGGTTGCTGCAACCGATGGTCCGATGCCTCAGACTCGTGAACACATCCTGTTGGCTCGTCAGGTAAACGTTCCTAGACTGGTTGTGTTTATGAACAAGTGCGATATGGTAGATGATCCTGAAATGCTGGAACTCGTTGAAATGGAAATGCGTGAATTGCTTTCAGCTTACGAATTCGATGGTGACAACACTCCTATCATCCAGGGTTCTGCTCTTGGCGCATTGAATGGTGTTGAAAAGTGGGAAGACAAAGTAATGGAGTTGATGGATGCTTGCGACACTTGGATTCCATTGCCTCCGCGTGATGTTGATAAACCATTCCTGATGCCGGTTGAAGACGTGTTCTCAATCACAGGTCGTGGTACTGTTGCAACTGGTCGTATCGAGCAGCTGGTATCATTCACGTTGGTGATGAAATTGAAATCCTCGGTCTGGGTGAAGACAAGAAATCTGTTGTAACTGGTGTTGAAATGTTCCGCAAATTGCTGGATCAGGGTGAAGCCGGTGATAACGTAGGTTTGTTGCTTCGTGGTATTGATAAGAACGAAATCAAACGTGGTATGGTTCTTTGTAAGCCGGGTCAGATTAAACCTCACTCTAAATTCAAAGCTTCTATCTATGTTTTGAAGAAAGAAGAAGGTGGTCGTCATACTCCGTTCCATAACAAATACCGTCCTCAATTCTATCTGCGTACTATGGACTGTACAGGTGAAATTTCTCTTCCGGAAGGAACTGAAATGGTAATGCCTGGCGATAACGTAGAAATTAACGTAGAACTGATCTATCCGGTAGCTTTGAACGTAGGTTTGCGTTTTGCTATCCGCGAGGGTGGACGTACGGTAGGTGCTGGTCAGATTACTGAAATCATCGACTAATAACCAAATATCTTAATCAGTTCCCGGTATTTACTGGGAACTGATTATGTACAACGGGAGTAGCTCAGTTGGTAGAGCACCGGTCTCCAAAACCGGGTGTCGGGAGTTCGAGCCTCTCCTCCCGTGCTAATATTTTTGAAATGAAAAAGGTTGTAGCTTATATTAAAGAATCTTACGACGAGCTTGTACATAAAGTATCGTGGCCTACGTATTCCGAACTTGCTAACAGTGCAGTAGTTGTTTTATATGCTTCCCTGCTTATTGCACTGGTGGTATGGGGTATGGATGTCTGTTTCCAGAACTTCATGGAAATTGTTTATCCACATTAAAAAAGAATGAGAAATGGCTGAGATTGAAAAGAAATGGTACGTTTTGCGTGCTATTAGCGGTAAAGAAACTAAGGTAAAGGAATATCTTGAAGCTGACCTCAAGAACAGCGACCTTGGTGAATATGTGTCTCAGGTATTGATTCCAACTGAAAAAGTTTACCAGGTTCGCAATGGCAAAGAAAATTGTGAAGGAAAGAAGTTATCTTCCTGGTTACGTTTTGGTGGAGGCTGCTTTGGTTGGTGAGGTCGCTCATCACTTGCGCAATACTCCTAATGTGATTGGATTTTTGGGCGGATCGAAAAACCTGTCCCTCTCAGACAATCAGAAGTGAATCGTATACTTGGTACAGTTGACGAACTGCAGGAAGCGGGTGAAGAACTGAATATCCCGTATGTAGTCGGTGAAACTGTGAAAGTAAATTACGGCCCGTTCAGCGGATTTAGCGGTATCATTGAAGAGGTGAATACCGAGAAGAAGAAACTTAAGGTTATGGTAAAGATATTCGGGCGCAAAACACCGCTTGAATTGGGCTTTATGCAAGTAGAAAAAGAATAGGACAGGTGTTACGCTGTAATGTTCTTCGTTTAATGTTTATATATAAATCAATAGAAAATGGCTAAAGAAGTTGCTGGACTAATCAAATTACAGATTAAAGGAGGCGCGGCAAATCCATCACCTCCCAGTTGGACCTGCACTGGGTTCCAAGGGAATCAACATCATGGAGTTTTGCAAGCAATTCAACGCCAGAACCCAAGACAAAGCAGGAAAAATTCTTCCTGTGATTATTACTTACTACGCAGATAAGTCTTTCGATTTTGTAATCAAGACTCCTCCCGTGGCTATCCAATTGCTTGAAGTGGCGAAGCAAAAGAGTGGTTCTGCTGAGCCTAACCGTAAGAAAGTTGCCGAGCTTACTTGGGAACAAGTTCGTACGATTGCTCAGGACAAGATGGTTGACTTAAACTGTTTCACTGTGGAAGCTGCCATGACGATGGTTGCTGGTACAGCTAGAAGTATGGGTATCGCTGTAAAAGGGGAGTTCCCGGTTAATAACTAATAAACTTCAATTAGAATGAGTAAACTGACAAAAAATCAAAAGTTAGCTGCAGAAAAGATTGAAGCAGGGAAAGCATACTCACTGAAAGAAGCTGCTCAATTGGTAAAGGAAATTACTTTTACTAAGTTCGATGCTTCTCTGGATATCGACGTGCGTTTGGGCGTTGACCCGCGTAAGGCTAACCAGATGGTGAGAGGTGTTGTATCACTTCCTCATGGTACTGGTAAAGTTACGCGCGTTTTGGTGCTTTGTACACCGGATGCTGAAGCTGCTGCAAAAGAAGCCGGAGCTGACTATGTTGGTCTTGACGAATATATTGAAAAGATCAAAGGTGGATGGACAGATGTGGATGTAATCATCACTATGCCTTCTATCATGGGTAAGATTGGTGCACTCGGTCGTGTGCTCGGTCCTCGCGGATTGATGCCTAACCCAAGAGTGGCACTGTAACTATGGATGTTGCTAAAGCTGTAAGAGAAGTAAAACAAGGTAAGATCGACTTCAAGGTTGACAAGAGTGGTATCGTTCATACTTCTGTTGGTAAAGTTTCATTTAGCGTTGATCAAATTCGCGATAATGCGAAAGAATTCATCTCTACTTTGAATAAATTGAAACCGACTGCAGCCAAGGGTACATATATTAAGAGTATTTATCTTTCTAGCACGATGAGTGCGGGCATCAAGATTGACCCGAAAACAGTAGAAGAAATCTAATAAAACGGAGTAATAATGAGAAAGGAAGATAAAAGTACGATTATTGAGCAGATTGCTGCTACAGTGAAGGAATACGGTCACTTCTATTTGGTGGATACCACTGCCATGAATGCTGCTACAACCAGCATGTTGAGAAGAGAATGTTTCAAGGCTGACATCAAATTGATGGTAGTTAAGAATACATTGCTTCACAAGGCATTGGAGAGCCTGGAAGAAGACTTTTCTCCGCTTTATGGTTCTCTGAAAGGTACAACTGCCGTAATGTTCAGCAACGTTGCTAACGCTCCGGCCAAGTTGATTAAAGATAAGGCTAAGAACGGTATTCCCGGACTGAAGGCTGCATATGCAGAAGAAAGCTTCTATGTTGGTGCTGACCAGTTGGATGCTCTCGTAAGTATCAAGAGTAAGAATGAAGTTATTGCCGATATCGTTGCATTGCTGCAGTCACCGGCCAAGAATGTTATTTCTGCTCTGCAATCAGGTGGTAACACCCTCCACGGAGTTCTCAAGACTCTTGGTGAACGTCCCGAAGCGTAAATTTCGGAAAAAGAATTATATCAATTTATTTAGTATTTAAACAATTAAAATCATACAAAAATGGCAGATTTGAAAGCTTTTGCAGAACAATTAGTTAACTTGACAGTAAAAGAAGTTAATGAACTTGCAACAATCCTGAAAGAAGAATATGGTATTGAACCTGCTGCTGCAGCTGTAGCTGTTGCTGCTGGTCCTGCAGCTGGTGCTGCTGCCGCAGAAGAAAAAACTTCTTTCGACGTAGTATTGAAGAGCGCTGGTGCAGCTAAACTTCAGGTAGTTAAAGCCGTTAAGGAAGCTTGCGGTCTTGGCTTGAAGGAAGCTAAGGACTTGGTAGACGGTGCTCCTAGCGTAGTAAAAGAAGGTTTGGCTAAGGACGAAGCAGAATCATTGAAGAAAACATTGGAAGAAGCTGGAGCTGAAGTTGAACTTAAATAACATTAGCCTGTAAATCAGGTAATTCGGTTAAGGAACCCTTCTGAAGAGGGTTCTTAACCTTTTTGTGTATATATTTAAAATTAAGTTCTACAAATCCATTAACAGATGTCTTCAAATACTGTAAACCAAAGAATTAATTTTGCTTCGACTAAAAATCCGCTTGAATATCCGGATTTTCTGGAAGTACAATTGAAGTCATTCAAAGACTTTCTACAACTGGACACCCCACCCGAGAAACGTAAGAACGAGGGACTGTATAAAGTATTTGCTGAAAACTTCCCCATTGCCGATACAAGAAATAATTTTGTTCTTGAGTTTTTGGACTACTATATTGATCCGCCGCGCTATACCATTGATGAATGTATAGAGCGAGGGCTTACATATAGCGTGCCTTTGAAGGCAAAATTGAAATTATATTGTACCGACCCCGACCACGAAGATTTTGACACGGTCATTCAGGACGTGTTCCTCGGTCCTATTCCTTACATGACGGATAAGGCAACATTCGTCATCAACGGTGCGGAACGTGTGGTTGTATCCCAGCTTCACCGTTCACCGGGCGTATTCTTCGGACAGAGCGTACATGCCAACGGTACCAAGTTGTACTCAGCCCGTATCATCCCGTTCAAGGGTTCGTGGATTGAGTTTGCCACCGACATCAACAACGTCATGTATGCGTACATTGACCGTAAGAAGAAATTGCCGGTTACCACTTTGCTGAGAGCCATCGGATTTGAGAATGACAAGGACATTCTCGAGATTTTTAATTTGGCGGAAGACGTGAAGGTGAACAAGACGAACCTCAAGAAGATGGTGGGACGTAAGTTGGCCGCACGTGTGTTGAAAACATGGATTGAGGATTTTGTAGACGAAGATACCGGTGAAGTTGTTTCCATCGAGCGTAACGAAGTCGTTATTGACCGTGAAACTGTAATCGAGCCGGAACATGTTGACATTATATTAGAGTCGGGCGTTCAGAATATCCTCGTACACAAGGAAGAACCGAACCAGTCTGACTATTCTATCATATATAATACTCTGCAGAAGGATCCGAGTAACTCGGAAAAAGAAGCTGTACTCTACATCTACCGCCAGTTGCGTAATGCAGACCCTGCCGATGATGCCAGTGCACGCGAGGTTATCAATAACCTGTTCTTCTCAGAGAAGAGATATGACCTGGGTGATGTAGGCCGTTATCGTATCAACAGAAAGTTGAACTTGACGACCGATATGGATGTGCGTGTTCTTACGAAGGAAGATATTATCGAAATTATCAAATATCTCATCGAGTTGATTAACTCGAAAGCGGATGTGGATGATATCGACCACTTGAGTAACCGTCGTGTGCGTACAGTGGGCGAACAGTTGTCCAATCAGTTTGCCATCGGTCTGGCACGTATGTCGCGTACTATCCGTGAGCGTATGAACGTCCGTGACAATGAAGTCTTTACTCCGATTGACCTGATTAACGCCAAGACTATTTCTTCCGTTATCAATTCATTCTTTGGAACAAATGCTTTGTCACAGTTCATGGACCAGACCAACCCGCTTGCCGAAATCACTCACAAGCGCCGTATGTCAGCTCTGGGTCCCGGCGGTCTGTCACGCGAGCGTGCAGGCTTCGAGGTTCGTGACGTACACTATACTCACTACGGACGTCTTTGTCCTATCGAGACTCCTGAAGGTCCGAACATCGGTTTGATTTCTTCACTCTGTGTGTTCGCGAAAATCAACGAGCTTGGCTTCATTGAAACTCCGTACCGCAAGGTGGCAGAGGGTAAGGTTGATCTTTCTGACGAAGGTTTGGTTTACCTCACCGCAGAAGAAGAGGAAGCCAAGATTATTGCTCAGGGTAATGCTCCTTTGAACGATGACGGTACTTTTGTACGTGATAAAGTAAAATCCCGTCAGGATGCCGACTATCCGGTGGTTCCTCCTTCCGAGGTGGAATTGATGGACGTATCTCCCCAGCAGATTGCTTCTATTGCGGCTTCTTTGATTCCGTTCTT
>VOFD01001157.1_pt1 | contig 96730 bp, 136 predicted proteins | sample 5384101 | NCBI WGS metagenome assembly VOFD01 (sample SAMN12384723, study PRJNA508395) | human gut metagenome | isolation source: healthy gut C | host: Homo sapiens
AAGGCCTTTTGTGGAACAATGCCGATTTTGCGGTGCAGCATATCCTGCTCCTGCTCACGGACGTCCACACCGTCCACCAGCACACGGCCGCCCGTCACATCATAAAAACGAGGGATTAAATTCACCAGCGTAGATTTACCGCAACCGGTGCCGCCGATAATCGCCGTTACCTCCCCCGCACGCGCCCTCAAAGCTGATGTGGCTGAGCACAGGCTCCTGCGCCCCCGGGTAAGAAAAAGAAACATCTTCAAAAACGAGATGCCCGCTCTCCCTCTTTTACCGCCGCTTTCGGAACCTGCGGCTCCAAAATCATCGGCTCCAGATCGAGCACCTCAGCGATCCTGCGCGCAGAAATTGCTGCGCGCGGCACCATAATAAAAAAGGGAAACCGCCATTACGAGAGCAAAAATAATCATCAGCAGATAGAGCACAAACGCCTGCAAATTGCCCACCGTGCCCGCAATTTGAGCAGCCTGTGTTGCAGGGTTAAAGGAATCCACCTGCTTGCTGCCCACCCAGACGAGCGTAATAATCGTGCCATAAAGAAGCATCATCGCAACCGGGATTAGGGCGGCAAACATCCGATTAATGCGCAGAGCCGTGCCTGTGAGCTCGCGGTTTGCATCTCCAAAACGGCCATCCTCATAATCCGAGCGGTTGAATGCGCGAATCACGCGGATACCACTGAGTTTCTCCCGCACTACCTGGTTGAGGCGGTCCGTTTTTTTCTGCATCACATCGAACATTGGCATCACTTTTTTTACGATGACAAGCGCGATCGCCACAATGATAGGCAGCAAAAGAAAAAATAATCATGCTCAGCCGTTTATTCATGATAAACGACATGATCACTCCGCCGATCATCATCAGCGGCGCGCTGATCACGTTGCGCAGCACCATGAGCACCATATCCTGAATCTGACGAATATCGTTGGTGGAGCGCGTGATGAGCGACGGCGTGCCGATCTTATCAATATCACTTTGAGATAGGCTCTCTACCTTATAAAACACAGCCCTGCGCAGCTCCCGCCCAAAGCCCGTGGAAGCCTTGCTGGAGCAGGCGCTTGCTAAGATGCTCACCAGCACGCCTACGGCGGAAATAGCCAGCATGATGGTGCCGACCCGCCATATGTAGCTGAGCTCGCCGCGCGTGATCCCTTCATTGATGATATCCGCCATCATTGACGGCAGGATCAGCTGCGAAAGAGAGTGCAGCAGGACCAGAAACACCGTCAGGATAGCCGCCGTACGGTAGGGCTTGAGATATTTCAGCACCTTACGCAAGCAGTTGCCCTCCTTTATATTCCGTGAGGAACGCCGGATCAGCCATAGGGATTCCGGCTTATTTTTGCATGTCTTTCCTCCATAGTATACCAACTTCTTTTTTCAGAATTCAATGAGAAAGACGCATGAAAATATTGTTCGACAAAATAAGAATAACAAACCAAAAATCAGCGTATTCCGAGCCCTGAAGCCGGCGGAATACGCTGATTTTTATCTTGAAATGCTGATAATAGAGGCTCTGCACTCGTCTGGTAAAACGTTATGTACCTCTGATTCATGTATCAAACTGCTCAAATTCCATCCGTTCGGGCACCCCCGCCCTTAGCATCACCTTTTTCTCAGCGATCCCCGCGCCTGACAACACGATGCACAAATCACTCTGCGCGGTCAAGGTTACCTCCCGCGCCTTCGAATGCTCTACCTTTGCGCTCACCATCACTCCCCCTGCGCACGCAAGGTAAAAAAGAAAGGTTTTCCCACTCCTCCGGGATTGCCGGGCAAAGGCAAACCATACCGTTTTCAGAATACAACAGCATTTCCTGCAATGCATCCAACGCACAAAAATTCCCTTCTAACGTAAACGGGCGGTATTTCAGCTTGCTGTATCCCTGATCCTGAAAATCACCGTTGAGATGAAATCCATTCGGAGAGCAGAAATAGCGGAAAAAGAGATGCAGCGTATCGCGTGCCTTCTGTCCGTTTTTCTCCACTGTATAAAGATTTGCAAGCCATGCATAGGAATAGCCTACATAATGGTCGGGGCCCAGCCTCTCCAAATCCCGGATCGAAGCACTGATTCCTTTTTGATGCTCCTCATTGTCATAACGGAGGGTTCTAAGCGGATGGATCGACATCAGATGTGAAAAATGCCGGTGCGATGATTGCAACCGTTCATATCTGTTTATGTTGAGGCAGCCGTCTGTATCTGTATACAATGGAGCAAGAGCGGCAAGCGTATTCTCCCATATCTCTTGGTCTGCCTTCTAGGTTCAGAGCGATACTCATATGGTAGAGGTCTTCAAACAGGCAGCGCATCAGGGCAAGATCATAATTGAATTGGGCGCAAGCCATGCTTTTAAGGTATTGTCGTGTATTTCTGGCGAAGAGGAAAGCGGTAAGGTGAGTTCTCCATTTTCATCCCGGACAAGGAGAGCCAAAATCAGCTTTGCACACTCCTTGATATAAGGATATGCCTTTTGCTCTAAAAACGCTTGATCTCCCAAATAATCGGAATGCTTTTTGATCAGATGGCACAGCCAGAGCTGATTGGTGGGTGATAAAGCATACATCGGCCACCCGCCGAGCGGATTGCCCTGTAAATCCATCACGCCGGGCAGGCACATCCCGGGCGCTTCAAAATATGCGGCGGCAAATTTTTTTGCCTGATCTTCCAGTTGAAAAAGATAGTCGATCAGGCATTCTCCCTCTTCTAAATGGTTTGCTTTAGCATAGCTGGAATAGCAAAGCTCTGTATTCAAATCATGATGATAATCGCCCTTCCATGGGGGAGTTCTCCGTTATCCGCCGTCCAAACACCCTGGAGCGGCATTGGATAATACCCCTTGCGCGAGCAAGATCCCAACCGGTAATTCCCAAGATACCAGTTTTTTTCAAGCAATTGATCCGGAATTTTCAGGTCACTTTTGTTCCAAAACTGCGTCCACCATTTGGCATGTTCTGAAAAACTGAATCATAGCCTTCCTCCACAGCCTCTTTCAGCCTTTTCATACAAGCGGATATCAGCTGCTGTTCTTGCGCGCCGAGCCCTACTGTATAAGCCGCAACGGTCTCGCTTTCCCGCCGGAGGATATACAAAAAAATGCCGTAGCACCTGTCGCCCGGTATCGTCTGGATAAAATACTGGGTGCACGCGCCCCCACTCTCGATTTTTTTCACTGCGGGAGGGCTCATAGCAGATATTTTTGAGAGACTGGCTAATTGCCTTTTTATTTTGCAGCCATTTTTTCCAATGCCGTCTGTCAGGATCGCCATATGCGGGCGGCTCAATTTGAAATTCACAGTCTGTAGAGTTGATCCGTATCATCCCCAAAGGACGGGATGCGCTGATAAAGCTGTTAAGCACAACACCGCCCGTCTCGACGGCCGCACTAGCATCTGATAGCCGGAGGGAGGATTTAACATTACCGCTTGTTTTCAGATCCAGTATAATTTTGCCCGCGGGCAATTTTGTGGGCGTTGCTTTATAATAGGGCAAATCAAAAATGCGCACAATCTCCCTTTGCCTTTTCTTTTTGACCAAGCGGATTAAATTCCGATAGGTATACTCCCCGCCAGCCACAGGCCCGCCGGTGCAATCCCACAAATCGCCCTTATCAATGCTGAACCGAAGTGCCGATGGGCCACCCCAGATCAAACACCCCAAATCGCCATTTCCCAGAGGAACCGCTTCGTCCCACTTCTTGATTGTGTTAGGAAAATTCAGGTTGCAATATTCAGCAGGGATCACAGTAAATCACCTTTCCTTTTGGGTTAGCCCATTGCTATCCAGGCGCTCACCCAGCCTGATTCGAGACATGCGACGTATCTCTATTCATTGTATCAGCTTTTTTTTATCATAAATATCAAAATGGCGCCGAATTCCTAAGAAATCCTGCTCACTGTTGATACGCCCCTGATAAAAACAGCCGGTAACCGCCAAATCCCATAGGCGATGCATAGCTTTTCGTTCCGTTAGGAGGCGGCAAGTTTTGCATGAAAAACAGGCCCTCGGTTGATGCGGAATCATCTACGCCAGACTAAATCAAAACCACTAGTAAACTAGTGGTTTGCTCAGACCCCAGAGGGGTCAGTACTTGCTGACCCCTGGAAGGGGTACTGAGGGTTTGTCATCGCATCACTACTACAGGCAGCCGCTGAAAGCGGCTGTTTTCTTTGCCTACTTTCTCTTGCTACCCGTAAACGGGTCCATATACTCCTTGAGTGAGATCTGGTCGTTTGCCAAATCTTCCTCCAACTGGTTCTTGATATACTCCTGGATCATCTTCGCATTCTTTCCTACCGTATCCACAAAGTATCCTCGGCACCAGAAGTTCCGGCTCCCGTATTTTGTACTTTAGGTTTGCATGCCTGTCGAAGATCATCAGCGCGCTTTTGCTCTTGAGCGTCCCTACGAACTGTGCTATACTCATGTACGGCGGGATACTCACCAGCAGATGAATGTGATCTGGGCACGCCTCTCCCTCGATGATCTCCACTTTCATCTCCTTGCACAGCTTTTTAATGATTTCGATAATGTCTCTGCGCACCGCCTTATAGATTACTTTCCGGCGGTACTTCGGCGCAAATACCAGGTGATATTCACATCGGTAGCTTGAGTGCGCCGTATGCTTTACTTCATTTTTTCACTTGCGTAAAACCTCCTTGCTCTTTCCTGATGCGGTTGCCAAACCATCTTGATTGTAGCATGGAGGTTTTATTTGCCAAGGCTTTTTATCTACCCCTGGTTCAACCAGGGGTTTTGTTAAGCCTAAAGGCAGCAAAAAACTGTTGCAAAATGAAAAACATTTTGCAACAGCCCTCTTTAAAAACACAACAAATGGATGAATTACATTCTTATCGACGATCGCCTTCGTATCGCGCGCGATCATCAATTCTTCCTCTGTGGGGATGACAAAAATGCGCACCTTAGATGCGGGTGTGGAAATTTCGGCCTCAACGCCGTGCAGCGCCTTTGCATTGATCGCATTGTCAATCTCAACGCCAAGATAGGAAAGATTGCCGCAGATATCCGCGCGGATGAACTGGCCGTTTTCGCCAATGCCGCCTGTAAAGACGATTGCGTCCACACCGTCGAGCGCGGCAACATAGGAGCCGATATATTTGCGGATCTGATACCACAGCATTTTACGCGTCAGGAGGGCGCGCTCATTGCCCTCGGCCGCCGCTTTGGCCAGATCACGATCGTCGCTTGAGATGCCGGAGATGCCGAGCATACCGGATTTTTTATTGAGCACCTCATCGGTCTGCTTGGGCGTCCAGCCCTCTTTTTTGCCTGCAAGTAGGTCACCACAGACGGATCAAGCCCACCGCTGCGTGTGCCCATCATGAAGCCGTCGAGAGGCGTGAGCCCCATGCTGGTATCAATTACCTTGCCATCCTTGATCGCAGTGATGGAGGAGCCGTTGCCTAAATGGCAGGTGATCATCTTGATCTCTTCGAGATTCTTGCCCATCAGCTCTGCACAACGGGCGCTGACATAGCGGTGAGAAGTGCCGTGGAAGCCATAACGGCGAATTTTATACTTTTCGTAATATTCATAGGGAATGGCATATAAATACGCCTCCGGCGGCATCGTGCTATGAAAGGCGTTGTCGAATACGACAACCTGCGGCACGTTCGGGCCGAATACCTCCTGGCAGGCACGAATGCCCTGTAGGTGCGCAGGGTTATGTAAGGGCGCCAGATCACGCAGCCGATCAATTCCCGCAATCACCGTATCGTCAACCAGCATGCTCTTATTGAAGGTTGCGCCGCCTTGGACGACCCGGTGGCCGACCGCCCGGATTTCATCAAGGCTCGCAATCACAGCGCAGTCGCCCTCGGTCAAAACAGCTTTTACCTGTTGGAACGCCACGGTATGGTTCGGCATTTCAACGTCAAAGTCGAATTTGCGCCCATCCGCTGTGTTGCCGTGCATATGGCCGCCTGCGCCGATGCGCTCGCAGATTCCCTTCGCCAGCACATTTTCCCCATCCATATCAATCAGCTGATATTTCAGGGAAGAGCTTCCCGCATTGATGACCAGGATTTTCATTCAACAATTCCCCCGCTTAAACAAAAATAATTTGCAGATTCTCTGTTGCCGTTTGGAACGGTAGCTGATATATTATAGACGGGATAGCTTGATTTTTCAAGGGCTTTCCGGCTTTTTGCGCCTAAAATAGCGCAAAAAAGGAAAAATCTTCACGCGGAATGAGAGAATGCCTGAAAATATGTCCCGGATCATCCCCAAAAAGGAGATAGCCAACATGAAAATTGCGGGAATCATTGCGGAATACAACCCTTTTCACGGCGGCCACGCCTACCAGATCGAGCAGACCCGCAAAGCAGGCGCTTCCCATATCGTAGCCGTGATGAGCGGGAATTATGTGCAGCGTGGTGAACCTGCCTTCCTTGAAAAACACGCCCGGGCGGAGATGGCGCTGCACGGCGGCGCGGACCTCGTGCTGGAGCTGCCGGTGCCGTGGAGCTGCGCCCGAGCGCAGGATTTCGCACGCGCGGGCGTTTCCCTCTTACACGCAATGGGCTGTGTGGAGTTGTTGAGCTTCGGCTCGGAATGCGGAAGCACCGCCCTCCTCTGCGAAACGGCGCAGGCCCTGGAATCCCCAGAGATGCGCGATTGCCTGCGCGGGTGTCTGGATGAAGGGATGAGCCTGCCCGCTGCGCGGGAAAAAGCTGCGGCCCAATGCCTTGGGAAAGAGGCCGCCGCCCTCCTGCAAGGGGCGAACGACGCGCTTGCCTTTGAATACCTGCGGGCGTTAAAAAGCCTGCATTCTCCAATCCGCCCGCTCGCTGTGTTGCGCAAAGGCGCACGGCACGATGAGACAGGTTGTGCCGAGGGCTTTCCCAGCGCCGCCCAGATACGAAGCCTGATTCTTCAGGATAACCCCCAAGGGGAAAAAAGCCTCCCCTCCTTCTCTTTTGAAATCCTGCGCCGGGAAATCACCGCAGGGCGCGCGCCCGTTTCCTATTCTGCAATGGAAACCGCCATTTTATCACACCTGCGCCGCCTATCCCCTGCCGATCTGGCACTTCTGCCGGATATCAGCGAAGGGCTGGAATATAGGCTATATGAAGGCATACGCTCCGCCTGCTCTCTCGGCAGCCTGTTCAGTTGCGTGAAAACCAAGCGCTATACGCATGCGCGCATCCGTAGGCTTACGCTGCATGCTTTTTTGGGCGTCACACAGGGGGATACCGCCCTCTCCCCTCCATACCTGCACGTGCTCGGCTTTAACGACAGGGGGCAGGAGGTTCTGCGGCGCATGCGGGATACGGCGAAGAAGCCGGTGCTGATGCGTGCCTCCGGCCTGCGAACCCTCTCCCCCGCCGCGCAAACGATCTACCGGTTGAACGCGTGCGCAACGGATCTTTTCGCCCTTGCCATGCCGCAAAAGCAACCCTGCGGCATGGAGCAGACGAAAAACGTGGTACGCCTTTCCAGCACGGGTTGACACCAGCCAAAGCATCTGCTACAATAAGCGGAAATTGAATCGTCCGTCCGGTCTGCCCGCCGGGGCTGGGCCGAATCAAACGGAGACTGCAAAGTATCGCTAGGCCTTTGGATACTTTGAGGTCTCTTTTTTTCATTCCGTTCCCTTGAAAACGGTAAAAACAGGGTAACATAAATAGAAGGATCCCAAAGGAGGCTACATGGTGCAGCGCGAAGCAATTTTAAAAGGGAATATCACCGGCGTTTTCTTCCGCTATGTCACACCGGGTGTCATCGGCATGGTGGGGATGTCGCTTTACATTCTAGCGGATACCTACTTTATTGCCAACGGCGTGGGGCGCCTTGGCCTTGCGGCTCTGAATATCGGGCTGCCGGCTTATAATTTGATTTTTGGCATCGGCGCGCTGCTGGGCATTGGCGGCGGAACGGTCTTTTCCATTTTGCACGGGCGCGGGGAACTAGGCCGCGCCAATCGTCCCTTTACGATATCCGCTGTGCTCGGCACGGCGTTTTCCCTTCTGTTCGCTCTGCTGGGGCTAGTTGCGGCGGAACCGATCGCTTTCCTACTGGGCGCAACAGAAGAAACTGCCCTATACACCACAACCTATCTGCGCGTAATTCTGCTTTTCTCCCCGGCTTTCATCCTCAATAATATCATGACCGCTTTTGTGCGCAACGATGGCAACCCGCATCTTGCCATGGCTGCCATGACGATCTCCACGCTGACGAATATCGTTCTCGACTATGTATGCATCTATCCGCTGAAGCTCGGCATGTTCGGTGCAGCGCTTGCAACGGGCCTTGGCAGCGTGCTGGGACTTCTTATCCAGCTGACGCATTTTCTGCGCAGGGGCAACAGCCTGCGCTTGCAGCGCATTAGGCCGACTGTGCGCGAAACGCTCCAGATCATGCGCTGCGGCATTTCAAATTTTATCACAGAATTTTCCGCAGGCATTGTCATCCTCGCCTTTAACGCGGTCATCCTGCGGCTCGCCGGTAACACGGGCGTTGCAGCTTATGGGATCGCAGCGAATATCGCCATTGTCTGCACCGCATTTTTCAATGGCATCGGCCAGGGCGTGCAGCCCATCATCAGCACCAATTACGGCGCGTTGCAGATGGGGCGCGTTTGGCGCGCCTTCCTGCTGGCCGCCGCCTGTGCCGGCGTGATCGGCCTGCTCTTTTATGGCGCTGGCATGCTCTTTCCCACCCAGATCGCCGGGTTATTCAATCAGGAAAAATCGCCGGAGCTTACCGCGCTCGCTGTGCGGGCGTTCCATCTATATTTTCTCGCCTTCGCCCTGATGGGCTTCAATATCATCACGATCACCACCCTCTCCGCCATGGCGCAGCTCAAGGAGCATTTGCGCTCTCCATCCTACGGGGCGTCGCCGTCATTCTTCCGGTGCTGTTCCTGCTTTCCTATTTCTTCGGCCTGGACGGCGTTTGGCTGACAATCCCGGTCACCGAGCTGCTGATCGCCCTGCTGGGGTCATCCTCCTGCTGCGCGCGCGCTGGAAGCTGAAAAAAGCGCATGAAAACGATCAAACGGCTGCATAAAAGCAGTAGAAAGGATGATAAAATGTTGACGATTTCATATGCCACGCAGGCGGATCTCCCTTCCTGGATGAAACTCGTTCGCCTCCTTCGTTGGAACTTTCCCGGGTTAGAAACGGAGGAGGCGTTATCGGAATATGAAAAAACGCTGCGCAAGAATATTGGTCGCAGCAGCGCAATCTGTGCAAAGGATCACGAGCAAATTGTTGGAATATTGCTTTTTTCGCCCCATCACAACGAGCTTTCCTGTATAGCGATCCACCCCGACTACAGGCGGCGGGGAATTGCCTCAAAGCTGATTGGCAAAATGCTTCCAAAGCTAGACGCCACAAGGGATATCACTGTTTCCACCTTTCGGAAAGAGGATCCAAAGGGCGATGCCCCGCGCGCGCTTTATCAAAAATTGGGGTTTAAAGCGGGCGAATTGACCGAAGAGTTCGGATATCCTACCCAAAAATTTATTCTACGCGCAAATTTGCACGCAAAAGAAACGCCATGTGACAAAGTTCCTGAAAATTGACTGATTTGTGCTATACTAATTTTAAACGGACAGAATATATTTTGATAGATCAGATTTCGGAAACGGAGGCGTCACTTATGACGGATGTTATCATCATCGGCGCGGGCTGCGCCGGATTGACTGCGGCTATCTATGCACAGCGGGCGGGGTTGAGCACGATCCTGCTGGAGGAAAATTTCTATGGTGGCCAAATTGCCATTTCGAATGAAATTGAAAATTATCCCGCCATCCCCAGCATCACAGGGCCGGAGCTCGCCCAGCAAATTTACGCGCAGGCAGAATCGCTTGGCGCGCAAATTCGCTTTGAAACCGTCACACAGGCAGAGCTTTCCGCCAACCCCAAGGTAGTAACAACTCATACCGAGCGCTATGAGGCAAAGGCTGTTATCATTGCGAACGGCGTGAAGCGCCGCAAACTCGGCTGCCCCGGTGAGGAAGCGTTCACCGGCCGCGGCGTGAGCTACTGCGCCACCTGCGACGGCGCGTTTTTCCGGGGAAAAGACGTCGCCATCGTCGGCGGCGGCAACACGGCGCTGGAGGATGCGCTGTATCTTGCCAACGTCTGCCGCACTGTCTATTTGGTGCACCGGCGCGACGCATTCCGGGGTGAAAAGGCGTTGGCCGACCGCGTCAGGCAGAAGGAAAACATCAAAATTCAATATGACAGCGCCGTGTCTAAAATCCGCGGGGAAAGCGCCGTCTCCTCCGTGCTGCTGGAAAACACCAAAACAGGCGCACAGCAGGAGCTACCGGTCAGCGCCGTCTTTGTCGCCATTGGCCTGATTCCGGAAAACGAGATTTTCTCCCGCCAACTCCCGCTCGACGATAACGGCTATTTCGTCGCCGGAGAGGATTGCAAAACCCCGCTCGAAGGCGTGTTCGTCGCCGGGGACTGCCGCTCGAAGCTGCTTCGCCAGATCATCACTGCCGCGGCCGACGGAGCAGTGGCGGGCTATCAGGCGGCGGCCTATGTCAACGGGATATAAATCATTTTTGCTTTTCTATTTTCCTATGCACCAAATCGCCTGCCGCGGCTCTGCCCGGCGGGCATTTTTTTCATCATAAAAAGCCGCGCCAAGCTTCGGCCAGTCGTTGCATGGCCGCCTCAAATCCTTTATAATGGAAAAAGCTTGGAAAAGAGGATGGATGACGGCAGAAAGCGGCCCTCCCCGCTCATCCGCCCTGTGAGCCTCGCGGCATTGAGCAGATCTTTCACCGCACGGGCCAATGAGACGCGCGCCGCTTTTTTACTTCCTCGCAGAGAAAGGATGATCGTATTCATGAAGCTGACGGATTGGTATTTCCACAGGGGCGCGCTGGAGGATGGATTTCAGTTCAGCGCGGACATGTGCCGGTTTGAAAAAATTCAAATTCCACACACCTGGAATGCGGCAGACGGGCAGGATGGCTGCCCAGGCGGCAAGGATATCAACGAAACTGACTATTACCGTGGCGACGGCTGGTACCGCACAACGCTCACCCTCTCCGCGGAATCGCTGCATAAGCGGCATTTTCTGCGATTTGAGGGCGCGAATATGCGCTGCGACGTATTTCTCAATGAACAACTCATCGGTTCACATGAGGGGGCTACACCGCCTTTTGCCTGGAGATCACAGATGTTCTGCGGGAGGGCGGTAATCTGCTCGCGGTCAAGGTAAACAATGCATTTTTCCCAGCGGATCGCTCCATTGACGGCAGATTTCACTTTCTATGGTGGCCTTTACCGCGAGGTGGAACTGATCGAAACGGAAAAGCTCTGCTTCTCCCGGACGCAGCTTGCCGCTCGCGGGCTGCGGCTGATCCCTTCTTCGGTAAGCGATGCATCCGCCTCCTGCCGGGTGGAGGCGACGCTCGAAAACCGCGAGGCAGAGGAAAAACAATCCGGGTGCGTGCCCGCTTTGGGGATAGCGTGCAGACGAAAACCATACAAATCGCGTCAGGGCAGAATCTGGCGATCGGATTCGATTTTCGGATCGACAGACCGCACCTATGGAACGGGCGTGAGGATCCGTACCTTTATTCCGCCTCCATGGAGCTATCCGCAAACGGAGAAACCATCGACACGCTTTGGGACGAAGCCGGCCTGCGGTATTTCCACATCGACCGGGAAAAGGGATTCTTTCTCAACGGTCGCCCCTATCCCCTGCGCGGCGTAAGCCGCCATCAGGATCGGGAGGCCCTCGGCAACGCGCTGACTGAGGCGCAGCATGATGAGGATTTTCAAATTCTTTACGACATTGGCGCCACCGCCGTCCGACTTGCGCACTATCCGCAGGCGGAATACTTTTACCGGCTATGCGACCGACACGGCATCCTAGTGTGGGCGGAAATTCCCTTTGTCGATCTTGTGGGCGGTAACGGAAGCTATGAAAACCCCAATACCGACCGGGAGGCCTTTTTGAAATTACGAAACAGCAACTTACTGAATTGATCGAGCAGAATCGCAACCATCCCGCGATCTTCTGCTGGGGCTTGCAAAACGAGGTAAAAGCACAATTCGACGATGTGATGATCCCCTTCACAAACGAGCTACATGCGCTTGCAAAGCGGCTCGATCCCACCCGCTACACTACGCAGGCCACCAACCAAAAAACGGCTTACCATTGGAAAAGCGATCTGATTGCTTGGAATATTTACCCCGGCTGGTATGGCATGAACCGAAGGCAGCTCGGTTCCTTTCTGGATAAAATGCGCTGCGATAGGCCCGTGGGCATTTCGGAATACGGCGCGGGCGGCAACCATTTGCAGCATGCGGAACGGCCGAAAAAACCTTTACATAACGGCAGCTTTCACCCCGAAGAATACCAAACCCTCTGCCATGAATCATTTCTTCGGCAAATCGACCGGCGGGACTACCTTTGGGCTACTTTTGTATGGAATTTGTTTGACTTCGGCTCGGATGGACGCAATGAAGGAAATCGCCCCGGCATGAATGACAAAGGCCTCGTTTCGTTTGACCGAAAGGTAAAAAAGGACGCCTATTACGTTTATCAAAGCCGGTGGAGTAAAACACCCATGCTTCAAATTGCGCAGAGCCGCTGCATACAGCGGAAAAGGGCGAAAACAGAAATTAAGGTTTATTCCAATACCGATGCTGTTACCCTTTTTGTCAATGGAAAGCAAATCAGCACAAAAGAGCAGAAAAAAATAAGCAGCCAGGCATCTTTCGCTGGAAGGGATGCAGGCTACAAAAAGGAAAAAATAAAATAATAGCGATTGCCAGGGCGGGGAGCAAAGAGCTGAAGAGTGAGGCGATATGGATACTCGCGACGTAATGTTTCGTCTGATCATAATGGCACGGAAGCCTTTCCCCGCCCACCTATACTAGGGCAGGCGATATGCTGGAATCGGAAAGCCGAATCAAGCGGCAGGCTGAGAAGTCTGCTTGCTTGATCCGGCCTTTTTCTAATGCTTCTAAGTTTCAAAGCCTGAAACTTTACGATCTCGTTTGAAGCTATTGTATCATACGCACCAGCCATCCCCAGCGAAAAATGGCGTTGCCGCTCTGCGGCAGGAGGCGTTTTGCGCCGACAGGCATTTTTCCAATGCTTTAAACGACCCCGTTTGAAGCTATTGACTCGTGCAAAACAATACAATGATCATAGAGGTGCATCGCGCCATTTTTCATTTTATAATAATCTCCATATTTGGGGTTAATCCATAACTTACCTCTTTCGCAACGACCGTTTTATGCTATAATTCTCAGCGCGGGATGAAACCGTAAAACGAAATTGAATCATTCACGTGAAAAACGGTATTTTCACATGGAATTTACGAAAGGATGAAGGTTTGTTATGAAAAAATTATTTTCAATTTGGATGGCTGCGGTTTTTGCCATTTTTCTCTCATCGGGGCTTAGCCAACCGGTGCAGGCGGCAAACAGCGCTTCCATTGCAGGCACGGTAACAACTGCCTCCGGCGCCCTCAACGTTCGTTCTTCTGCTTCCACATCCGGTAAAATTGTAGCCAGCCTCCCACGAGGCAGCAATGTTACCCTGCTTTCAAAAAAGCGGCTCCTGGTGGCAGGTCGAATATGCAGACGGTAAATATGGCTATGTACATGGCGATTATATGAAAAGCATCTCCGGCAGCTTTGCCGCGCAGGTCAATACGAGCTCCGGCAACCTGAATGTCCGTCAGGGTGCAGGCACGAGCTACGCTGTACAAACTTCTCTTCCCAAGGGGGAAAACAGTAGTAATTCTCTCCCAGTCTGGCGGATGGTCAAAAATTTTGTATCACGGCACACGCACCGGTTTCGTCAGCAGCCAATATTTAAAGCAATTCTCTGGGGATACCACATATCCGGCTGTAAAGCTCTCCGTTGTCAGCTTTAAGCAGACCGATCCGCGCTGGGCCAACGTGAAGCTGGGCAGCTCCGGCCAGACGATCGCCCAGATCGGCTGCACCACGACAGGGCTTGCCATGATGGAATCCTTCCGCACCGGCACGACAATCTATCCAGACGCAATGGCAAAAAGCTGAGCTATAGCGCAGGCGGCGCACTGTATTGGCCCTCGAACTATGTGGCGGATACCAACGCAAACGGTTATCTCGGAAAGCTGTATGCACTTCTGAAACAGGGCAAGCCCGGATTTATTGGTGCAAAAACTGCCTCTGGCGGGCAACATTGGGTGGTCGTCTCGGCTATCAAGGCGGCAATACGCTTTCTGCCTCTCAGTTTTTGGTCAATGACCCCGGCTCAAACACGGTGACCAACTTGCAGCAATTTTTGAATAAGTATCCGAATTTCTATAAAATTATGTCCTACAAATAAATCAGCCCCAGATAGCAGGAGGTACGGCGAGCTATGCCGGCCTCCTGTTTTTTTTAGAAAGGACTGGCACAAAATTTTATCATTTCACATATACTGCATTATCCTTGAATGATCTGGAGGACAACTTATGTTTGCTACGCTTTGGGGGCAACTTCTGACAAATCTCCTCTATTTTGCACTGCATCTGAGCTCTTCCAGCTCCTTTCCCCCGCCTTTAAGCGCTGCAAAAGAGCGGGAGTATCTGGAGCGGATGAAACAGGGGTGAAGAAGACGCCGCGGATGTTTTGATCGAACATAATCTTCGCCTGGTGGCGCACATTATCAAGAAATATTACGCAAGTTTTTCCGAGCAGGAGGATTTGATTTCTATTGGCACGATCGGGCTAATCAAGGGCATCCGGACGTTTGATGCAGATAAGGGCACAAGGCTGGCAACTTATGCGGCAAGGTGCATTGAAAATGAAATTTTAATGCATTTCCGAAGCCAACGAAAATCTGCACAAGATGTTTCCATGAGCGACCCAATCGATATCGACAGCGAAGGCAACCCCTTGACGCTCTCTGATATCATCTATACAAACGATACCATTGCCGACGATTTAGATATCAAGCTTAAAAGCGAACAGCTACGGCGGTATCAGCGAACTGAAAGATCCGCGGGAACGCATGATTATCGTCCTGCGATATGGATTGATGGACGACAGGCCGCTGACACAACGAGAGGTCGCGACAAAACTTGCTATATCCCGCTCGTATGTATCACAGCGCGGTTACTGTAAACGACGGCGCGGAAGCGTTGATGAACAAGGGCTTCTTGGAAACTGATTTTTGAGAGATCGCAGCGCGCTTCTTGTAAGCGCAGGTAAAACACACAAAATAAAGAGCGGTTGTTTGTTGAATGTGACAGAAATCAGGACAAGCGAAATTTGAGGCCAGAGCAATCCATAAACAGGAGTTTCTAACTTTTTTGTATCCAAATTTAAATTCTGCGAAAACCAAGAGGCTGCCTCGAGAAAGTTCGCTGCTTATCCTATTTGTGTTAAGGGCTTAAGCACGAGATAATCTTTGAAATTGACTGAATGAAAGAGGGCGTTTAAGGTTTCAAATATTTTTTGTGAACCCTGCTCTCCTATCAGGCAAGCAATAATTAAAAAATTGGAAAACCATTTGGAGTAATACCGTCAACGAATCGTAACTAATCAAACATAGAAGCAGATATCCGTATTTGCGCATAACTCTTGACGGCACCTAGATTCTCTTCATGAGATAAGGTAACCTACTACGATTACCTGAGAAAGTATTTGGCTTCAGGGTAGCGCGAATACATCCTCCCTTGTTTTTTATAATCGACGACCAAATCGAGATCAACAAAAAGTGTGCCGCATACTGGGTCGGCTACATTATGGGCGGCCATACAAAGGACTGGTGGTGATCTCGGGGGCCTCTCGGAACAACACTACTTTCATAATCTATGTAGTAAAATGAATTTTTTTATTTTTTCAAGTACTTCATAATCTATTTTAAGATTGTTTTTACCGAATCCTAATTCTATGTCAGGCTTGTTTGTACCATGAAAGTCACTGCCGCCTGTTATCATCAGATGATACTGATTTGCTAGTTCAACTAATTGCAACTGCATATCAGCATTAAAATCACTGTGGAAGCACTCAAGGCCATTTAACCCGAATTCCTTCAACTCACGAACTAGTTCACCCAGTTTTTTATAATTATTCTCGGTAACAAAAGGATGCGCTAAAATCGAAATACCACCCGCCTGTTTTATTAAGCTAATAATTTCTTTGGGGAGAAGAAGGTGTCTCTTTTATAAAATTTCGGTTATTAAAATATAATAAATAGATATCGCGAATATTTTCAGCTATACCTTGATTAACTAGTTCTAACGCAATATATTCTAATTTGATTCTGCCATATTTATGCTTTATTTCATCAAGGTCAATGTCAATACCTATTTTTTTTTTAGATTACGGACAAGCATCAACAGCCATTTATATTTCTGCATTCTAAGTGTTTTAATCCCGTCATTGAAGGAAGCGGAATGAATGTCGATATAATACCCTAATATATGCAGTGGTTTAGGATATGTTGCGGTCATTTCTATGCCTGGAATTATTTCAATTGCACTATTCGCATATTTCATTGCCTCAGTAACACCATTAATGGTGTTATGATCTGTTATTGATATTGCTTTCAAACCAATTTCTAAAGAACGCTCCAATATCTCAGATGGGGTCAGTGTTCCATCTGAATATGTTGTATGTATATGCATATCTATATAACTGTTCATATAATCACCAATTGTGGGTTTTAATTGCCGCGTATGCTGACTTTCTCCACCGACGTAGGCTCGCAGACGATCCAATGAGCTGGTGCAGACATAACCTACAGCGCTTCCCCAAAATCATGCATCGCTTAAAGAAAGGTCTAGATGATTCGCTGGCTGTTTCGACTGACTTTCCCAAAGCTAGCTAGGTGCTCGGAAAATTGCGCAGAAATTTGGTAGGGATTTGTTCCAATTCAGACTCCTATGATGCTGGCAACCACCTATCTTCAGGAGCACACTGAGAACTTTATTTCTGAGGCCTACGCAGTTAAGCATTTAGCGGAGTTTTATTATATAAAATATAATCGCTATTTGCTTGCCGTTCCACACAATCTGTTTAGTAAACTGCTAAAAACTGCTTTTCAGCCGATCAATATCAGGAAGCCTAGACAAGATCAAGCCATAATATCGGGAATCCCGCACACCTTGCGAATCCAGTTCATGAAAAGTGACGCGATCAAATTGCAAAAAAAGAGAGAGCCGCGTAAAAAATCCCAGTAATATTTGATGTCTTGGCTTTTATGATACTTCTCATAAAAATAAATAATATTTTTTTGATGCTTGCCAGCATCTCTTTGTTATTTTTAGTATGGTTCACATGATAGTTTGGCTGAGATAAATTGCAAAACAAAAATAACCCATTTTGGGATAAACGATATGCTAACTCTATATCTTCATATCCCCAGCCGCTAAAATTTTCATCAAACGCACCCAATTGGAGAAGAACGTCTTTGGGCATAGAAAAATTACCAGATGTCCCACAAGCCCAATGGTTACTCTTTTCCCTTTGATCAAACACGATATTCTTTGTACATTGATCGTATGCATCTACACTAGTATTCATTAATCTATCTTTTGTTATAATTGATACTGGTTCTCTTTGATTAAAGAGTTCTTTTTGCAGATCCAGCATATGATTTGCACCCAATACAATACAATCACGATTCGTCAGATGACAATCCATATGATATTTTAAGCATTCTGGATTGATTAAAATATCGTCATCATTGAATAATACGATATCGCCCTCGGCCGCTTCTAGGCCTGTATTTCTCGCCTTGGGCCGACCTGAATGCATTATTTTAATATATTTCAAGTCAAAAGAATAATAATTTTTCAGATAGTCAGCTTCCAAATCTTCGCCACCATCATTGCAAACAATAACTTCAAAATAGGGAAAAGTTTGAAATGCAGTATGATAACTTTGTAAAGTAAGCCTTAAATGTTGCAGTTTATTGTAGGTACAAATTATAATACTGAATTTCATAATTTTACTCATTCTCCATCAATAATAATATAGTCATAATTGACTTTCTTGATCGCTCCAACTTTTTTAAACACAATATTTCCCCAAACAAAAAGATTGTCATAGTATGCTTTGTCCCGATCGGTTGCATCACAAAACATTTTTGTTGTTCTGGAACACTTTTTGTAATAGCTCTATATGATAGCATTCACTGGAACAAGATTGACAATTGCATACAGATTCAGGACTAAAATCGTAAAATTTTGCGTGGAAGCAAACTCGCGCTACCGATAAAATCCTGCTATTTTCATAACAAGTAACGTTGATATGATGATCATGATAAAAAAGTGAGTGCATTTGGATCAATTGCATTGACTTCAATTTCCTTAATTTTGTATTTCTCTAAAATCCCTAACTTTGATTTGTGAATAAAGCTGCTCAAAGCCATTTCTTTCGATCTTTGTTCTGCTTCCAGGATCTTTGTATGCCACGGACAATCTGTAATAGATCTTGTAATAATCCTACCCAACACCGGAATAATCTGTTGCTTCTCAATAAGCGGCCAGCATTTATATAACAATCCCCAATCATTAAAGGTCACCTTACTACCTTGCGGCAACGTATTGATTACCTGATAAAAACGTTGCATATACTGATTGGGTACGATAGGAGTCAAATATCTTATTTTGATCCCCAACTGGCTGGCAAAAAGAAATATTCTCAACCACTTCAGGACTAATTGCCTGCAAGGCACATCCTTCGTTTCCTAAAACAATATGATCTAGACGGGTGTTTACAAGAGCGTCCTGATCCATGTGCAGCATGAAATATTCTCTTGTCATATACAAACTACCCCTAAATAAAATATTTTAAATATGGACTATTTAAATATTTGCATCTCCCTTTTGACACCAAATTCTTTGCCAATACTCTGGAATCAACAGGCCGACGTCATCAGATTTGGATTTCAAAACGGATTGAAAAAGCTCGACCACCTTAGCACTTCGTTTATAATCCCTGTCCCGTCCAACTATTTTAATAGCCTTCACACCCATACGGTCTAAATCTTTTAAAACACATAGCGAACAGCCCATTTCTGAATCGAAAAGCGTTCCCTCTCGGACAAACTCTCCGGATTTTATCTTGTAATAAGACTTACAAGCGATGCCCTGATCAAAATCGTCCGCAATGCCTTCTCCTAGCTCATGCAGAAAGTTACAAGCGCCGTTAAAGAACGAACAGCCCAGATATCCCGGAACTTCTATCTCCATGATATTGGATTGTACCGCAGCGGCGATCTCCTGATAGGACACTTGATAAGACAGAGTCGTCCTTTTTGACTCCAAAGGATTTCAGAAAGAGCAGCTGGTTTGTATTGACTGTTCTAAAGTAAAGGCTGGCATGAACTGGAGTTCGATATCCTTTTTCATGATAAGCGTACAATAGACCAATATCTCCAATAACGATCGAATCCACGCCGCATTCCATCCCCTCTCTAAATAATGAAAAAAAAGAACGCTCTAAATCATTTCCTTCATACTCTGAGAAAGGGAGTGTTTCCTAAAAAATTGATTTTGACACCGCGATCATGAGCGAACGCAACAATGTTTTTTAATTCGTTAAAGGATGGAAGCACTTTTAATTGATGATAGGACCATTTCCCACGCCCTGTAAAAGAATAGCATTGAAAAATTCCATCATCTGCACCTAAATATAATTCATCCGCTCCACTCTCAATCATTGAAGCAGCTGATTCCATCGTGTTAACAGGAGCTAAAATATTCATATACCTATACCACGTCTTTACTATTGAAGTTTTGATGTGACGAAATTGGATAAAGTATCAATCGAATGAAAATATTTAAGTTGCAGGTCCTCATCCTCAAAACGAATTGAAAACGTTTCTTCCAACATAACGATCAGTTTAATCACATTGAGAGAATCCAGACCAACTGACAACAACTCCTGCTTTTCATCCAAATCCTCTTTATTCAGTAGCTCCAGAAGCATCCTTTTGATTTCCGCACGAATATCATTCATTTATGTATCATCCTTTCATCGTGATTGAGTCAATTGTTTTTCACCATACTATTAAGAAAGGTATCGGGATTCATGACCTCCAATGGGCTTTCTCCCTCACCGGCAGATTGCACTCGATGAATAAATGTTATGCCAACCGATCCAAAGTAAGATTCTTTTTTTTACGATTGGGCCTTTGTAAAGTCCAGCTCTTCCTACAATCAAAAGTTCGCTGAAATACGATTTCTCTGCCTGCATCGATTCTATATAACCGCAAATCATAAAATCATATTCTTTTACTTTTTTAAATAGCGTATCGATAAATCTACATATTTTTGAAACTCCCTTCGTGCAAAAATCAAGGTAGTAGAGTATTCTTCCGTATCTAAATAAATAGATAACAAAGAAGAAAGCAGATTGCTTGCCGTTAGCCGAAAAACAAAGGGATTTGAATTCCTTCCAAAGCCAACCGAGTGAATTGTTTTTTGCTTGACAGTTATCCCATCATTGGTTCCTATGATAATTCCAGTTTTATGCTGATGGAACAATTCTGCATTTACGCTTAAATCCAAGAAACATTTTAATAACGCAAGATTGGCTGGATCCGCACTGCGATACTTTTCACAATACCTTGCATAATAGGAAGGTTGCTCCGTGTACAACTGAGCTCTTATGCGCTGATCCAGATCTTCCGTATCGTATAGATCGCACCGATGTGCGATAAGATCATACCTCATAGCTGCCCATACCTCATACATCGATCATTACAATCATTGCTCCATTTATACCAGAGAACCCAATTCCCAAAAAAGAGGATATTGAATGGGGGAAAAAACCTTCTCTTTGGGGGGACAAAGTGATGATAAAAAGACAATGTTTCAGCCAGATTTCCCTCTTCAATACCTAGCAGACAAAGATGTAATTCTATGACTCCGGTTGCCCCCAGCACATGCTGTTTCTTGATTGAGCACACAGCCTCCTCTGAGAAACCCATGGCGTTTGCGGCAGAAATATAGGCATGATTGACCTCTTGAGTTCCGTTGCAGCTGCACATCACCAGATCAATCCCTTTTTCTCGATTTTAGAGTTTAACAAAACATCATCAATCGCCCGGCGCAGACCCCTCTGATTTTTTTTCAATAGAAGCGATTCCTACAGAATCATTTACCACACTACAATCTCTTATGGTATATTTCGACCGTTCTCGTCCGCTCAAGAGCAGCATTCCAACTCCAGAGGAAAGGACAATCCCTTTGGAATTTGCAAATGGAATAAGCGTTTCCTCAGGTGATAATAATTGCATAGCATCCAGACCGTCGCTAATGAAATCGCTATTAAAATCATAGCCGATCACAATCACATAGTCATACAGGTTTTCCATTAAGCATAACAAAGCATTTTGGATTGCATCAATTGAACTTATACAAGTGTTTGTAATTATCATATCGCTCATATTCAACATGGGATATATTGAAAGCACATGGTTCTTTATCATTTGGGGGAAGATACCGGTATGCCATTTCTCCATAGGGATAACAATGCGATAACAGCGCTAAACTAGAAGCATAGATTACCATTACCTTCCGGTTTTTTAAACAATATTGCGCAAACCACACATCTAAATTCTCACAAATGAAAGCGGCGCATCCATCAACTTTCAAAGTCCTTTCGATTTTTGCTGCATGTTCAAGCACGGCCACATACATTCTATATTGCCTCCTATTCTACAAACGCAAGGGTAGAAAAGCTCACATCCAGCCAATAAAACTTACTTGGTTTAAGCGTATACCGCTTCCTCCTCTCTATACTTATTTAAAATTTTTGAATTTTTTAGATCGTGGTAAGCGCCTATCTGAACGATACTTCCGTTTTCGATAATCAAGATATTGTCATATTTCTCCAAATTGTGAGGATCGAATTTGTGGCACACATTGATAACAGACGTATGAGCCATATTTAAAATCATATTTTCAATTTTTTGAGAGTTGCATCTGTCTAAAGCAGAGGTAACTTCATCCAACAGCAAAACCTGAGGATTTATATACAACGCCCGTGCCAAATTTACCCGCATCTTCTCTCCGCCGGATAGTTGGTTCACTTCCTCATCCACAACGCTGTCCAGTTGATCCGGCAATCGATCAACCAATTCCTTAAGCTGCGCCAATTCAATTGCTCGCTGCAGTTGTTTTTCGCTGGGATCTCCAAGAATATTAATATTATCTTTTAATGAGCTATTAAATAAATAACATCGTTGACTGACGAGCGTAACATTCTTTGCAAGGTCTCTCCCGTCAATCCTTTTATAGTTATGTCCACCAATCGATATCTCACCTTCGTATGATTCATACATCTTGGCAATCAGTTTAAGCAGCGTCGATTTTCCGCTTCCGCTTTCACCTAATACCAACCATTTTTCACCGGGTGAGATTCTGATATTAATATCTTTTAATACAGGTTTATCATGGCGGTAGCCGAAGGATACATGTCTTAGTTCAATGTCAAACTGATTACCCTGCCAGGAGAGCTCTTCCACAGCATGCCTATTCTCATCTCCCCCATGAATTATGCTCATAATCTCTTTATTTATTTTAGATACCGTAAAGGGAAGCATAATATGCGAAGCCACATTCTGTACCTGCTTAAAAAACCGAAGGGATAGATTGAGAACTGCAACAATAGCGCCGACATCCAATTGCTTATTAATAACCATCAAGCGGCAATAATCATTAAAATTAGCGACAGCCCCTGCGACAGACAAAACGAAAACATCCCCAACACATTTGAAATGATTCCCAATTTGTTTTGGGCGGTGCGTACTTCAGCAGCAGATTCGGAAAGCCCTTCTTTATATTTTTTTTCGGCAGTAAACGCCTTGATAATTTCAAACCCCATAAAGGCATCTTTTAAATTTGCCGTATACAAGTTAAGCTTGTTCGAATAATTTTTTGTTGCAGTATCCAACGTTCTTTTTAATGTTGCCGGTAAAATGGCAAGCAGGCACGTCATTCCAATCAATATAAGGCCAAGGGTTTTATCTAGATAAAACATAACGATCAAGGTCGTGATAATACTTGTGATATCCTCTACTGATAAAAAAAATACTGGAGAAATATTTTTCCTGAATAATTGTGATGTCGTTTGTCATTGCGGATATATAGCTAGCTGATCCCTTTTTGGAAAATCGTTCGTATTGAAATCGAGCAGATGGTTCGTGTAAGATTCACGCAATTCTTTCAGGCATCGGTTAATATAAAGTTGAGAAAAAAGCTGATTCAAAAAATAAGAGGCAAAAATTACCAAGCAAAATACGGAAGCCTGCATAATGAGCCTGCTAAAGCTATCAACAGAGGTCGCGCTAATAGCGGCATTTACAATATACTGCATTAAAACAGCAAAGCCTACCCATAATGCAGATGAAATGATTTTAAAAATAACTGTGGCTATAAATTGAATCGGGTGTGCTAATAAAATCTTTTTCACAAAAATCACCACTTCTTGACTATTTATTAAAAACCAGATCGTCGATATCTGCACAAAGAAGCTCTTTCACAGAGGCCGAAGGCAGACGAGGCTTGAACTCCTGAATAAGGGTATCCACCTGTAAATCATGAAATAACTGTTCCGTAAGATATAGTACGATATAAACACTTTCGTTAAGGCCGTTACTGGAGACTAGCTGGCTAAATTTATCCCAATTAAGAGTAGCCCTATGATTACGTATAAATTCTCTAATATCCAAAAAACTGATGATTTTATAAATATCCCTCATTGTCTTACGGGGTGCATATAGCATATCTTTATAAAAGTGAAAACAATTCTGCAATAAATCGTATTCATCCCTTAAACTCAGATAAGTAAAATTCTCATTGTAGTAAGGCGTACGACAAACGTTTTTCATAAACTCGGATATTTCAATTGGATCCTTAATCTGTCCACCGAAAAAAGGAGAAAAATTGACATCAAGAAATACAGCATTCGCATATGAGTAGTACGGAGATATTTTTTTACAGAACGGTGGGATCTGATGATAAAACATTTTTCCTTTCAATACATCGCTTCTTGTGGACGGGAGAACGCTTCGCTGTACATATCGTATTTACCTTCGCGAAATCCCATTTTTCCCATGACGCTAATAAATAATGCCTCATCTGTAGGATCAATCAAAATATCTAAATCGGAAAAATCTCTAACAAACATGGAACAATGCCTATATATTTTATTCTGTAGATTAATCCCTTTCAGAAAAGCATACGTCAAACGATTCTGTTCAAATAATTGCGCAGCCTGTTTAGCGATAGATATGTATTTTTCATATCTTAGTGAACTGGCAGTAAAAACATCCTCCATATTTCTTCTATAAAGCTTTGGAATACGCCCAAGGATTCTAGTTTCACGCAAATTTTGAAATGCTAGATTCGATATTTTATTTAGAATCAATTGTCGGTATACATAGTCGAAATTGATATTCTCCTGAAACAAGCGTACAATTTCTTGCTTTTGAGATTCATCTACTACTGGCATAGCAACCAGAAGAAGAAATTTTTTTCATTTTCAAACATTCAGCATCCCTCTTTTCGTTGATTCATTCTATTAGGCCAACAAAGTCTGAAACAACTGCATTTCTTGTGCGGTTATCTTTTTCTAAAAGATAAATAATATCGTGAATACTGTTTGCACTCGGATGCATATTAAACTTAGCCGCCAGAATAAACAGGGATAAGGAGCGCTCCACGATAGAATTGTATTCCTGCAGAATATTCTTATGATCCGTAATTTGTAATACTGCAGTTTGAAGCACTTTTTTATGCTCATAGAATATCCGAAAGCTTTTAATAGACAACCTTAATTTAGGATTTTGAAGCCACTGAGATTCAAATTGTTTTAAATGTCTGATCAGGCACCTTATGGCATCCATATCAATATGAATGACAGGCCTATGATAAATTTTTATTCTTCCCGGATGCATATACCTGAAAAGTTCCCTCTTAATCATTGTGTCGTTTGGGCTACTCTCCGTATAATTTGAATGAATCCACGATAAATGTGTATCTTTTCTTGTGCCTGTAAAATAACTTCGTCCAATATTGGCAAGCGAGCGCTGAATATCTTCATATCGGAGTTTCCTCAACTCCATAGGTACGAAAAAGAGTGCTCTATTCCAGAATACCCAGCACATTTAAAACAGGCTTTAGTATCTGAATACCCGAACAGAAGCCAATCATGATAAAAATCATAAGGACGGTATATCGTAGAATTTTGAATGTAATGTTCGTTCAATACAGCTATCACATACTGTCCTTCTCGGATTGCCGCTTTGAAGGTATCTACTGTTCTATCTTTCTTTCTTATGTATTGATAGCAAAAACGCCTTCTTTCAAAATAACCGCTCGCAGTAAAATCAAGCCTTCCGCGAAAGAAAAAAAATATGCATAAACTCATTGATCAGCAAATTCTGAATTTCAATTTGGTTTCCGGAAAGTATTCCTAAATAAAAAAGAAAGATACGGGTATGTTTTGATAAAGGGATCTGGGTCGTAAGGCAATATTATATCAGACATCAGGACACCTCGCGAATTTGTATAGACGTTACACAACCTGATTTTGTCTCACTAAACCGGCCAATTTCAATCCTGCATTAGAACCATTTTGTTAACGGATGTAAATCTACCATAACATCATAAAATGTTTTTACGCCCAGTATAGAGAGCAGTTCCCGGAGATAGCACTTAATTTTTTTCCCTCCCAACACTTACAACATCAGCATAGGTATCAATAAAAATCCCCATACTGGTCAGTATAAAGCCGACGTTATCTCTTGTTGCCTCCCATACATATTCCCCAAGGCAGTCCACCGTATAGCCCGCATCCCCCAGATCATGTAAAGCACTTTCATAAATAGGTGAATTTTCTTTATAAACAATAAGAGGTGAAAGATAAATCCTCATATAATCAATTTTTTCCTTTGACCTTTTATCAAGATCCCGCTGCTTGACTTTCAACTCTTCCCCGGGTCAAAAGGCCAATGGGAAAACTCCGGTAAATCTCCTTATCGATTCGCAATCGCCTGGTAATCATGGCAACGGTAGTCTCATCAAAATCATAATGATCAAAAATAAATCCGAAAAGCATTGAGGCATAAAATTCTAATCCGTATAACTGAATTCTTTGTAAGATATATTCATAATCCAGTTCTCTTTTTTGCATCATCAAGTACAAATCATTTAAATCCTTCATTGGAACATCTCTGTGCTTAAAAGCATGACAAAGCGTAATCATAAACTGCTCTTCATCAGATAGGCAATTGCCTTTGAGCAAAGGATTATATAAATCAATTCTTCCCAATGGAAAACCTGGATAATTGATGTCTATAACCACTTCAAATTGATTATGGAGCACTTTACGGAGGTGAAAATGTCCAGAAAATCTTATGTTGCCGTTAATAACAACTTTTTTGATGGAAAAAACGCCACTCGCAATCACAAATCCTTTGCTAAACAGAAAAGAAGCAAGTTGAAAAGCACTTTCAGAGGATAAAGCAATATAATCATAGTCTTTATGGACCCGGATACCCTCTCCCTCTGAATATAAACGATTAGACTGTGCGCCTTTAATACTGTAAATAGGCAAATGGTTGTTTTCAATAAACTCCTGTGCGCGTTCAACCTCCGGCAATACGATATGCTTACGGTGAACCTTATAAATCACTTCCTGCCACAATGGATTATCGGACACATCGATCCCATACTTCTTTATATTTGCAAACAACATAAGATCAATTCTCGTGCTATGGAAATAATCGAATTCAAATTTTGACACATTGGAAACGTTTTTTTGCAGTAGAGCAACCTCCTCGGGTGATAGACATATTTTAGCCATGCGCCCCCATTTTTCGCGAAATTCTGTAGAATACTCATTTCCGGGGACTCTATCAGGAGATTTTTTCCCATTTTCCACTCCAGTTAATATTACATGATGAAACACAGGCATCACAGTCCAGATGGGATATCGTATCCTGTAGTTCATATCTTTTGACTGGATTATGAAGCATACGGTCAACAAAATTATTAAGCAACTCGATCGGCGCATATAAACACTGAAATCTGTTAGGATGATTTTTCAATTCAAAAAGTTGGAAAAGATAGTTATGATCTAATGCAATCTTTTGCATCAACTTGGTGCACTCATGTTTAATGTCCTCACCGGGCATACCGCTATATATACTTGTCAGATAATTAGATACGGCAGTGCATAATTCGCAGCCTTTTGACAAAATTTTAAAATCTATGCGATTTTTATTATTTTCCCCAAAATAATAATGGAGTCGCCACAGGATACCCCTTCCTTCAGCATAACGTCATCCGGTAACACTAAAAAATCAATATCCAAATTCAGATAATAATTTATTTTATCGGAATACATCCTATAACCTCCTAATTGCTGATGCCAATTTTTCGATATCGTATTCTTCGATACCTAAACCAAAGGATATTCTGTTAACCGCATACTCGTTCATTTTTCTAATAGAAGGCTGCGCGCAGAGATTTCCAGAACGAATAATAATATTCTGTTCTGATAAGATATACTCTAAATCGTGCGCGTGATACTGGTCGCTTACAAAAGTTAGAATGCTTTTAGAGCCACCTTCAATATTTAACATACGCAGCCGTTCGTTCTCAAGCAGACTTTGTTTTATTGCTTCATACCACGATTCTTCTGCTAATCGGATGTTATCATATCAATTTGATTGATAAAAGAACATGCCTCGCTCCAAGCCACAAGGAGCCCTACATCAAAAGTTCCTGCTTCAAACTTTTTCTTAGTTTCTCCCCAAGTATCCTCAAACGAAACTGTATCCACCATGCCCCCTCCAAGAAGCACCGGTGTTACCTTCTCGAGATATGATTTTTTAACCAATGCCCCTGCAATATTTTTTAGGGCCATACATTTTATGTGAAGACAAAATGTATCCAGTAATACGATCATTCGTATAAATTGGCGCATGCGCTACATTTTGAGATTCATCAATAAAGATATATGCGTTATCAAAAATTTCACAAACTTTTTGCAGATCAGGCATAAATCCGTTGCTGTTTGCAACGCTCGACAGTACGACGCATGATACGATATCTTTCATTTCTTGTAGGTAACTGTAATCGATTTGTCCCTCCTTCGTTAAAGGCATCTCTAAAAAATATGGCGTTATTTCGTTTTGCTAAGTATTTCCAAGGGAGTAGATTGCTATGGTGTTCATAAGGACCTGCAAGAATACAGTCAAGCGAATGCAACGTATCCGGATAGCTTAAGGCCAACATGTTAATCAGTTCTGTCGTATTTTTTCCATATATAAATTCATAATCGTCCCCTATCTTAAAATGCTTTTTGATTGTAGCCTCTGCATTATAAAATTGTTCATATGCCCGAATAGAAAGCACGTTATTCCCTTTGCCAAATAAGATACCAATGTTACTCTGATAATTATTCCATGCATTTATTACCCGGTCTGGCATAAATGTAGTTGCAGCGTAGTCAAAGTAACTCACTTTATTATTCCTAAGCACCCCAAAATCTTTTCGAGTACACATCGTGCCATCCATTTTTCATCAACATCCTCAAACACAGATTTCAATTAAAAAATGCAACTATTTATTTTGACGTTTTTTGAAAATTAAGTTTCTGCCTCTATTTTAAAATTAATATTTGAGATGATTTATAATATGTAATGCATTCTCCAAATAACCGCCAACCACCCCATAGTTTAAGACGATTCCATCTAAATCCAGTTTCATTAGAAACGCCAGATCATTTATTTCCGCTTGAGTTGGCATATTACGCTCCGCTAAAGAAGAGAGAATTCCGGTAGCAACAAACAGTCGTTTGTGGTGATTATGTGCAGCTTCAGCTATCTTGTTCTGTAGTAGATGAAAATCACATATATCCATATTTAACATTAAATCTCCGCGTGCAATCATGATATCTGAAGCCGAACTGATTTCATTGATATTACGAACACCATTCTCATTCTCAATTTTACTAATAATTGCGCTGTGAAATCGTTTTTGATACCTTCTAACGGTCTCAACATTATTGACAAAGGACAGTGCGAGTAAATCCGGTTCCATATCGTTAATACACCGAAGCCAGTTATTATTGATCTCATCTGAGTACAATACTTTTCCAAAAGAAATGGATTTCCCTGATGATATTTGCCCTGACAGTAGTGATGTAACTTCAATTAGATCTATGCCCAATATTTTTGTTACAACAAATGTATTTTTACAATCCCCATACACAAAACGCTCTCCTAAGCGCACATATTCCCCAATATTTGGGCAATTTGTATAAAGCAACTTACCATTTATTTTAGGAGACCCTCTCCCCGATTGGATGAATAAGCGCTCTCTCTGAGAAAGCAATATTGGAGAGTGCTCCATAAAAATCCTTACCTTTTCACCAGGGAACGGTACATCTACCATAATCCTGATTTGCCCGTCGAAGGAAGCTTTTTATTGTGGAGATCTGTCTGCATCGCTCTTCTATTTGATCTCCTTTTCCATACTTGGCCATATTAAAACGAAAACAGTGAATCCCTTTTTCTAGAAGTGATTCAATGGTATCAGGAAGTTGATCAGTGCACCAAGGTCCAATCGTTACATATATTTCCGGACTCTTCATACGCATTCACTATCCACCGTTTCGTGAAGAAGGCCGTTACATACTGCATGTAACTTTCCCATAAAAATACCTCTATAGTGTTGCTCCATAAATTCATTTACAAATCGTATCCGGCTTTCACATAAATTGGAATTGTCGAGCGACGGTACAAAAAGGCTGCCATTCCCCAGATCGATATAAACCTCCGATCCATTAATTTCCCTCGATAAGTCCTCGTAAAGCTGCATGGATACTTTATAATCGTAATCCACACGATGCATGACATCCGGCCCAATTTGGTCATTACTCAATTGGATGATATAAAATTTGATTTTTGAGACCTTGGAAAGCTCCCATTCGTCTGCTGGTATGATTCCAAGCTCCTCAGGCATGAAAACACGCTTCTGATCAAATGCATTCTTTTGACTTTGGTATGGAAATAAAGCAGTGCTCATTGTGTGATTAAATTGATCCAATGTACTTTTTCTGATTTTTATTCCAGTTTTATACGTACCAATAGCCCTAGCAAGATTTCCTCGTTCATATAAAATCGCCGTAGAACCATTAGATACGAATTTACAATGATGGTTCAGCGCTAGATTAAGGGCTGCTATCGTCTTTCCACTTCCACTACTACCGAACAGGAGAATGAGGCACCCATTAGATATTACGCTGGAAGCATGTAGAATATAAATCTGCTTTTCCTGTAAATCATGCTTAATTAACAAATTTAGTAAAACTAATATTGCTGAATACGCCTTCTCATTCAACATAGTTATGTAAAACGTCAAGGTAGAATTTTTTCTGACCACTCAATGTGCTCTTCATGAGCGACAACAATCTTTAAAAATTTAGTTACGATACCGAGAGGCTGCCGATACAGCTGGTAATAGGGCTTAATATATTGATCAAGGTTAAAAGGAATATTGCAGCTTATGCTAACATACGTATTTTGCCATCCTACAAATATATCATTCATTTTTCCTTTCCTCCGACTTACTGTGAATCGAGTTTATCACACCGAAAGTTTGCATCGTTTACATAAGTCAATATTACAACTAGAACCTCTGTAAATTTCCGATCGTACCCAATTATATCGATCACTATTCCAAATCTCTGTAATCGTGCTGTCATTCAGGCTGCCTATCACAACCTCCTTTCTCCAATCCTGACAACATAATATCACTGACCCATCGTATAGAACATGAAGTCTCTCTAAAGGTCGATTTTGTTCGCAGCCGAAAATACGGTTGCGACAAACATTATTTTTCAATATGAATTGTTTCCGGCCCGATCCAAATAGCCCCAACGATTGAATTTAATATGATTTTCAGTGCATAACTTCTGCATCATGAAAAATTCTTTCTCATCTACATAATTATGCTCAATCATTGTAATACCAATCGTTTCGATCTGTTTCATCAGTTTGGATTTCAAAAGCAGCTGCAAGTTAGACTGTACAGTATCATAATCCAGGCCCGGCATCATTTTATAGTAAGTACTTTTAAAATATCCAAAAATACTAATACGAAGCTCATCAATTTTAATGTTTTCTAATTGATGAATCGTTTTTCATCAAGATGCGATAAGTTTGTCGACACCTCAATTTTGCAGTTACTACATCTTTCTTGAATCATTTTCAACTTTTCACAATAGGAGGGGGTCAAGAAAGGGCTCATTATTCAGATAAGGTATCAATAAAATTTTGCGATCTCCGACCTCCGTAAGAATTCGTTCAAAAAAGATCGGCATGCATAAAGCCTTTTATATCGTGAATCTCTCTATAAGGACAGATGATACAATTTGCATTGCATAGATTGTGCGTCTGAAACTCGATTACTTTTGGAAAATCCATCTCTTCCTCCATTTTTATAGCGGATGCCTTTCCACTTTTATGTTCTTTATGAACTGGACAAATATTTCTTCTGAATATACGCAACGATCGTCTTTAAGTCTCCTCGTAGCCATGCAATATCTACTAAAGGACTGCTTGTTAAATTGTATAGGATATTATTGATGATTTGATTCATACCTTCATGGTAAAAATACTGGTTATTAAAGTAGCAGGGCACAATCTTAATTCTATTTTCAATTGCTACAACGCTGGACCCTCTTAAATAGTGCACCAATTCTTTATAAAGTTCCAGATTAAGTGCAGCCTCACTTTTAAAAAGAAACGTCTAATGCTTTCGTTTTGCCAAGGCCAACATGCAAAAAACGAGTTTTTGGCATTGGATACTTTCATTTTTAATATCGGCAAACTCTCCCGCCACTTTAATTGGTTTATCAAATATAAATTCATCAGTACCAGTATTTTTTTTGATATAATGCATGATCTAAATGATATAGAACATGCGATCTGAATGTAATTGTCTTATCGGAATCCGATGCAACAACCGTAAAGGCTCCTCTATTAAAATCTAATTCTATTTCTAAATAGTCATTTGCAATCAGCCTAATATCCTCATATTTTTGTGAAAAATAATAGGAAAGGCTCGTTTTTCCAGAGCCTTTAGGTCCCATAAATAAGATCAACGTGTCCCGATAAAGAACCGCGGCAGCATGAAAGCTTATAATTCCATTCAAACAGTTTTTCGCTGATAGAGTAAAAAACAATAACTTGTATCATCGTTGTCCGTTTCAAATATTCTAAATCTCCGTAAAGCGTAATTACTTCGTCCTGAAAATCCAAAGAAAGCTTATCCTGCGGCAAAAACAGCAGCGTATAGTCGTAGTTCCCACTCCACCGCTCAAGAAGAAACAGATTGGATTTGCCCAGTACGTCGCAGCCGTCCAAATCCTTTATCAAATTTAAGTTGCCTTGATATCGAATAACCATATGATTGTATTCAAGATACGCTTCTTCCATTTATCTCCTTCTTCCAGATTATTTGATTCTCGCTATGTAGACTCTACCACCGATGACCGCACCATCCAACTTGTAATTTCATCCTTCACCTTTTCGCCAATATATGCATTTGACAACTTAGACAAATGATGTGTCTCCTCAAACAACTTAATGATTTTGCCGCCCATTTGATTCAAGGACAAAATTTTTCTGAAGTGAGAACAGATATCCAAATAAACTGCCTGCCTATGATATAGCTCTGCCGCCATCCAATCATTGCATTCCACTATCAAATCATTAAGCAAGCCTCCATTTTCAATTGGCAAAATTGAAATTCCAATAATAAAAGTCTCCCATTCGCCTAATTGATCCAATATTCTGATGTAATTGCGTTTGAAATTAACAAGATCACCGTGTTTTAAATCGTTATGTCCAATCAGAAGCACTGTAATTTCTGACTTCACCAATTCTGTTTGCTGACGTAAATTATTCAATAGCTTTTCTGTCGTTTCTCCACTGACTCCCATATTCAAAAAAAGAAAAATCAATTTCTGGGTATGTAATAAAAAGGGATTGCATAACGTTTTCACAAAAATTTCCAACATAGTGTGTGGAAAACAATTTTTCTGGTTTTTGCGCATCCTTAACACCTGTTCGATTGATAAAACTATCTCCCCAAAATACGATCTTCATTTTTTCATTAACACTAAAACGCCTCTCACTCCAACGTTAAATCAAAGTATTGCTGAATTTTCAAATACTTTTTCATAATATTTGCAAGGCTTTTTCATATAGGGAACCAATTCTGTTTCCTCTATGGCACACAGTTCCTCTAATGTGACCCACTGATACTTGTCGTGTTCTTCCCGATCAAGGGTTACCTTCTTTTACCAACCAAATTACAGGTATAAAACAGTGTAGTAAAAACCATATTTTTTCTCTGGTCATAATTTGAAGTTTCATATACAATTTCACGCAACTGAACTTCTAACCCGACCTCCTCCATTGTCTCCCGAATCGCTGCATCCCTAGGCATTTCTTGCGGTTCAACCGTACCGCCCGGAATGTCCCACTTCCCTCCTAAAAAATTATTTTTTCCTCTTTTAATCATTGTCCTTCTTATGATCAATAGTCTATCCTCTTCGTCCATTACTATCGCATGTGCAATTAGTCCATTCGATTTCTCTCCGACCATTTTCTCACAGCTCCTTCTTTATAAAGTATGATCGCGCTTTAGGCACTTGTTTGTCTGCATAATATCGGAATATTTCTAAAATTCTTGTTTGGTAATAAGACAAAAAAAGTAATAGCTCCTTTAGATCAATGTCTGAGTAACTGATCGCTGCCCTACAGGCCTGAAATATTCTTTCCGAATTTTCAGAAGCATCAATCACTGTAAACGCGGTTGGGCCAAATTCCCGTCTCAAAATTTTGATAAGTTCAAGCTCAGCATCTCGAAAAAGAAATATTTTTTATAAAAAACTTTCGATTTTTTGAGAATCGTTTTTTTCCGCTCTATCAACACATCGTTTGAGACCATTAAATAGAAGGTCTGGCCCAAGGTATATTCATTCTCCAAGGATAAAATTTTATAAAAATATTTTTTAAAAACTCAATCCCATATCCTTTGGTAGACGCTAAATAAAATGTATAGGATATCGTCTCTATGAATCCATTATCTATAACAACTTTTTCATAAAATATTTTTTTTGTAGCGTGAGGAAGATGCTAGGTAATAATCTATTTGATGATCAAAAAATGATATTGGATTATTCGTCTCATCCACACAAAACACCTCATCAATTTGATGAAAACCTCTTGTCTCAAACAATTGGCAAATCGTGGATTTCCCGATCGCGCTTGTCCCATTCAAACTAATAACATTTGGGGAATCCTCCAACCCAATTGCATATTGAATTGCCTCCAATAATTCGTATGCGGGTATAGTATCATCAATTTCAAAAGGTTTTTCATTATGATTTTTGTAATCATAAATATATATTCCATGGTTTAATTTTTCTAATAACTTCTTATAAAACCTCTCTTGTGATTGGCAATACTCTCTTTCTGCCAAAAATTCGCTAGTCTGTTTCCTCTCCCTATTCGTTTCAAAAGCCCTGCGAATTACTTCATAATCCTGCATACAATAAATGACGATGTCTGGTAAAGCATATAGCTTTCTCTCTAACCCACAAATAAAGTATTGATAAAACTTCCTTCTTATATCACGTCCTTTTTCGGCGCACCAAAAAATATAGGCAAATAAGGATAATATCGACCGATCTAAAAAATCATCCCTTCTCCCTGCGTTCGGGCAATATCCTGAGCCAAGTAGCCAAGCTGACGTTCTAGGTCATCCTGAATAACAACCGGTTGATATTCTCTCGAAAAAGAAGCCGACGGATACGCCAACATAAACTTTTCAAATAACGATGTTTTCCCGGTATTAATATTCCCATCAATTGCAATAATCGTTTTATTCATCGATGTTAAGTCTCCTTTGACCATGGAAGACCATCTTACATAGATCTTCATCTATATGCCCAATATAATCGTAAACCAAACCTCGTAAACTTTCAAAATTATAGTAGTAACGGATAAAATCAGGCTGATTCTTCTCAATAACACTCCATATCTGACTATAGGATGCTTTCTCTTCCACCAAATTGAACAATCGGCAATAAAACTGATAGGCGTACTGATTAAACTCATTTACCTCATTAATAAATAGATTAAAAACTGCTGCATTCTCATCACCATATTCATTCTGATATAAATTAATCAAAAATAAGGTGCTTGTACAAACATTTTCAAAATTACGCACGTCAATACACTTATAAAAACTACATAATAAATCGAATGCCATACTCACTTCTTGATTATCAAAATTATAATCATAAGCCTTATCAACCTCATTATTGGAAGAAAAAGAAGTATCTTTATTATTCCTGGGTAACATCCTCATTTTTTCAACAATAATTCCTATTCGAAATAGTTTTTTAAGCGAAATAAAAATTTTATGTTTTCCTAAGCTCAGGGATGGTAACATGCGGATGAAAAAGGATAAACCCAATATGATAACTGATCTTCAATTCTTGAAACGCCATAAGAATTTCATAATAATCCAGAACTTTTTTATGATATTCATCTAAGAAGCGATTAGAAATATTTTCAATCCCGATAAACACCCTACATAAACCCACCTCCTTTAATTTCTGCAAACGTTTCTTCCCTATAAAAGGTGTACATTTCAGATAAATCATGAAGTTTATCCGTAGCTTTTTCTTTTTCAACAGATCAACGAATTCATCAATCATACTGTCGTCTTTATGACTGAACCAAAAAGCGCTGTCATTGAAAATAAACATTTTTTTGCCCAGCTCTTTTTTGACAAAAAACACATCTCATCGACAACACTTTGGACTGATCTGGTTGAAAAATTCCGATGTATAAGATTGATATGGCAAAAAGAGCATTTGCCGTAACAGCCAACACTTTTAGTAATATTTATGTAACTATGTTTTTCAAGTTTTTCGATATCACGTGCTGGAAATGGAAGCTCCGATAGTGGGATATTCTTGACTTGGTCGTTATAAAAAAAAAAAGAATTCTGAGGGCTCCTTTTTAAACATTCCGCCGCACAATTCGCCCCCGTTGCTCTCAAGATATTTCTGGATAAAATAGCAACCGTCATGAAAAATAATCCCATCAATAAAATCATATTTTTTTACCTAAGGCTGCACAATTCATTTCTGCAAAATAACCTAATAAATAAACCTTTCTATCTGGACAAAAGTGCTTCACTGCTCGGAGAATCTCGCACCCCTCTTTATAGTCCTGATAATTGACCTTATATATAATGATATCGAGGGGATTTGTATTGCGCAAAACTTTTTGAGCATTATTCATCCCCCTAATTCCAGCAGACTGATTTCTGCCGTCGCCCCAAGCTGTCTGATATATGCAGCCAGATATCCAATTGTTAGAGAGGCGGCTGATTGTGAATACAGGGTTCTATAATACAACAATTTAAACATTCTACTCCCTCCTAGTCCGCCTTACTGGGCAATGTAATCCATCAGCTGCTTGACAAGCATTGTTGCGTAGCTTCCAGAGGGCATATAAAAATTCAAGTCGACTTTTATCCGGTTGTCAAATAGGTCATCCTCTGTAACATCCAAAAAGATATCGCTATCAATTAATAAACGGCGTTTTTTACTATGTTCGACGAAAGAGGAATCTTCATTACAGGTAAAAAATATATATTCATCATAATTTTGAATTTTCATGGTATCGCACAAATCGTTAATAAATGTCAACTGCATTACCTCATTGTCAAAACTATGCACCGGCAGGCCTGATTGTTTAAACAGACGACTTACCCTTTGATTCCATTGGTAGCTCATGTAAGAGTTCAACAAAAAGAAAGTTTGCGGTAGTCGAGCGTCTGTCTGAACGCCTGTTCACACGACATTACCTTAGAGCGTTGTAACAAAAGATTCTTTTCTTCTTTTGAATTACCAGACTTTAAATATTCCTTCAGTGCCTCTTGCCAGTTACCTTCTAATATACACTTACCGATAATATGCGTGTTATGCAGACTCTTTGGTATCCCAAATCGCTGATTATCATAATAATTAATGATCGAAATTTTAGTAGAGCCCTTTGTGAACGCCATAAATTGATCATATTGCCCTTTGTCAATTCCGCGCAGAGTCACTTTAAAAGTATTTCCTAATAATCGTCCAATATAAAGTGGCTCTCGTGAATAGCCGAGCACCTTTAAATTAACCCAAGCACCAGAATAACAATTTAATTGTACAGAATAATCTTCTTTTAGGAGATGCTCGACGGAAATAATCTGCGTAGTGATTCCGTCTTCATCTTTTAATCCGCTATATGAAATTTGAGAAGGATGTACGCCAATTAATTTGGAAAATTCAGAAATAGCATCAAAGGTATTTATATTACACTTTTTCAACTGTAGAATCGTAAACCGTGCATTACTGTATTTCACATACCGAGGTTCGATCCAAACTTCTCGTACAAGAAAATCATCATTGGAATATTTTAATAAATAATTCATATATTCTCTCCTATATACAAAGCTTACCTCTCCGTCTTATATTTATAATCAATTGAATTCTGTTTTCTGAGTTGAAAATACAGATTCCTAATCGGGCCAAAGCAATGAATGGCGAAAAAGGGTATGCACCATAAAGAAGCGTGGGGAACACTGCCTGCCTTAATATCCTCAAGATATACGATGCTTTTCTCTACAATAAAATGCATAATGGGTAGATATAACAAAACGGTCCCTATCCATAAACCAAGTTGATACAGATTCGTTATGCATATTGGACATATAAACAATAGGAGAATTGGCGCAAGCAACCAATATAGCGCATGCAAAAATAATTTAAAAGCCAGTAATAAATACCGCACATTGTTTTTCCTTGCGCTTTCATTTTGCATTTCCAATACTGGAATGCATACCACGGTCCATTAAACCAAGTAGTTTGCTGTTTAATATAAATTGATACTCTATTTGGAGATTCTGCTTTTTCTAAAAATGGAATCGGAATAATCTTAATATTGTTGCAATTGAGAAGATACCCTAAGCATGCGTCTTCATTGATTGTATCTTCTGGAAATCCCCCCAACGTTTTCAGGTCAATTACCTTAATGTATAAGCCGTGTCCAATCACATAATTCATTTTTTCTAAAATAAAATAAATTGAATCAGGCAATTTTGCAGAATCTAAAGCTGCTTGAAAACGGACACGCGCAAGTTCAAACACGAGCGTCCAACGAGTTTGCCATAGTGCGGCGCTGTTTAAAATATCATGGGATTTATTCGATTTTGTAATATACCAACTATATTGCTGAAAGCATTTATGCAAGCAGTCTTTCTGATTAATATTATTTATAATGTAATCTATTGTACTCACTGATATTCTGGAATCAGCATTATAAATTCCAATCCAAAAATTTAGGGACGGGTTTATTTTCTCCAATTGATCGATAGCGTAATTCAGTTGATGCGCCATTACACCTTTTTATAGGGATAATGAAATAAATATATTTTTTATTACAGACATCGGCCTCCATTAACCGCTTTATCATCTCATATGTTGTTATGGAACACGGTCCTTCTTTTTCCGTAGTTACATAAACGACATATACCTTTTCAAATTGATTCACGATATCCCTAAAATGCATATATGTTTCTTCAATGATTCGCTGTTCGTTTAGAACTGGAACAATTAAATAAAGAGGTACCTCCTCCTTTTTTTCACATAATTCATGAGAACAGGAAACGCATCTATTTATTTTCATCCATCTAATGCTGCAACACAAATGAAATAGTTCCAAGAAAAAAAGAAAAAAGGAAAAAAGTAACAAATTAAAGTACTCACATTTATCACGCCTTAATCCAAAACATTACAATTTACTTTATATTTACATTATATTATCTGGATATATACTACTATAATACCTCATAACAGTCAATATTTTTTATAGTATAATAAATTAAATTCCCCATTTATCATCTTTGTATACATACCATACAAGAGCTCCCACATACGTTTTACCATTCCGATTTTTAGAATGGTGGCGTGATGAAATGAGCAGCACAAAAGAAAAAAACGGTCAACATCCAATATATCTTTTTCTGATTCCGGTGAAGAACTGGAACAGATCATCCGGCAATCCTTCCTATTGTTTCTGCAAGGCAACTTTGACAAAAAAGCGTGTCCTCATGTCTGACACCAACAAACAACCGCTTATTTGTGGAGGTACAATATGTATTTAGAAATAAACAAACCAATGGACTATCCGTGTTGGACTGTATATCCGTTTATCTAAAGAAGATGATAGGGAAGGGCAATCCGATAGCGTTTCCAACCAGCTTTCCATGCTCCGTGATTTCACCAAAGAGCGGCGGCTCGACGTATCGCAGCGCGGTTACTGTAAACGACGGCGCGAAAGCGTTGATGGACAAGGGTTTCTAAGAAGCTGCATTGAAAAGATCGTAGCGCGCTTATTGTAAGCGCAGGTAAAACACACAAAATAAAGAGCGGTTGTTTGTTGAATGTGACAGAAATCAGGACAAGCGAAATTGAGGCCAGAGCAATCCGGTAGCAGGAGCTCAGGCCTTTCTATCCATATCATACTTTTTAATTAAGTCAAAAAGGCAAACAGTATTTTTTAAAATCGGACGTGATTCCCATATTCATCCGTATGAAAATTCACATATTTATTTGTTTGATAACATGAAAAGAAAATATTGACATTTTGTCGAAATGAGACTAAAATGTCAATAGAAATACAGGATAATTCTTTATTATCTTACAATGCATATTAATTGTCGCTCATTCAAATGAAGGATATGACTTACAAAATCTATTTAGTATTGTAAAATGATACCATTCCAGTTGAAACTAAAACATCAACAAATGAAATCACATATTTTCTCGATAAAAAAGAAATTGATAATAGGGAAATGTATTTCTTCGGATTATACTATAATGAAGAAGTGATTGGATACATTGAATGTGGCTATTTGTTTCAAACAAAGTCTATCATTATTGATTATTTGACATTAAAAAATGAATTTAATATCAACGGCATATTTTATCCTTTATTTTCATTGTTCCAACAATATTTTTCTGATAATCTAGTGGATTATGATTATATAATTACCGAGGTGAGTATTAGAACATTAGCAGAAAATGTTGATAAGGAAAGTTATTATGTCAGAAAGCTTTTGCAGGCAGAAGATTTTAGAATAATAGATATACCATATCCTCAGCCGCAATTAGGCTTAAATAATTTTGAAAGTAATTTTAATTTGCGATTAATGGTTAAATCTATTAATAGTATTGGTAGCCTTAAAAGTGATACGCTTAAAAACATTATTAAAGATATATATTATAACCATTACTTGAATTGGTATAAAAACTTTATTCATGGCGAAGAATTGAAAAGGTATGAGAAACATATAGATGAGCAGTTTAACAAAGTCCAAAATAGCATAAAGGAGAAAGCACAATTTTATTACAAGAATCTTTAGCCGGAGTGTGTGAACATTATTGCTCCAGCGATTGTTTTTATAAAAGTTCTGAAATTAGTACAGCTGGATTTGCTAAGAACAAAACCAATGGGAGAAAAAAAACTAATATGGATTATTGGCATTCCAATAGTCATTAGCGTTTCTGTATTACTAGCGTTTTTTATCCATTTTATATTACTGAAATTTAATATTTCATCAAATGAAATTGCTCCATTTTTTACAGCGATTTCAGCAACATTAACCGGATTATTGGGATTGATTTTTTCAAACAAAACAAAAAAATAATTATTCTTTATAACAAGTCATTATCCTATTGTGCGCCAGATATTTTTTTACAAATGTAGCAGCGATTTTATCAAGTTTTGCTATTTTTCCTGACTTGTTTTCATCATCAGCAAAGTGATTGTATAACGAGCTAAATACATGATAGTATCTATTGTCGACTAATTTAAATCCAATATTTTTAGAATGGAATTTATATATTTATCTGAATAAAGCCATATTTTGTGATTGTCCTGATTGTTATATTGATAGACTTGCAAAGTAATTGATTTATTATAATCTTTTTGAAAAATCAATTCCCCGGTAGAACTGCGTTCATATTCTAAAATCAGATACGAATCATGTTTTAACACTCGATATATCTCAGATAATGCAGTTAATGCATCGCAATAGTTAATTACACTTCCTACGCAAATTGCTGTATCAAAAAGTTGGTATTAAAAGGTAGATTTTCTATTGACGCTACATAGCTGTTTGGAAGTTCTTTTATAAATTTATCGGATCTATCAACATGAAAGAATTTACCGCTTATTCCATTGTATATGGAACCACCAGATCCTGCATTTAACACATTCCCATTTTGAAAAACAATGCTGAGTTGCTATAGATAAAATCGATTATTGTTTTAAAGAATTATCCTTCAAATAATATGCATTGTAAGATAATAAAGAATTATCCTTCAAATACAGAGATAAACCCTCCATCAATAAATCTGATGAAGGGCTTAATTTATTAAATTGCCAACTTATTACGCGGATGCTTTGCCGTTAAAATGTCTCTCTGCTTGCTGGATGCAACATGTGTATAAATCTGTGTTGTAACAATAGAGCTATGGCCTAAAAGCTGCTGGATATATCGAATGTCCACATCTTCCTCCAGCAGCAGCGTCGCAAATGAATGACGGAACATATGCGGCGTGATATGAAGCGCAATCCCCTGCCGATCCACATATTTATTGATCATGAAGCGAACCGATTGTTCCGAAAGCCGCCGGTTATCCCGATTCACAAAAAAGAAACCCGATTCTGAGATCGCTTGAGAATGCGCGGATTGATATCTCTTCAAAATCTGCAACACCTGAGGATTCCCAATCTGGATAACCCGCTCCTTTGATCCCTTCCCCAAAACACGAACGGTCATGTTGACGAGGTCTACATCCCCCTCCCCAGTGAGCACAATTCTGACACACGAACCCCCGTTGCAAATAACAGCTCCAATACCGCCGTATTCCGGAGCGCCGATCGGCTTTGATATGCGGTTCGGGCATCTTTTAAATCATCATAGGCCGCAGATAACAACGTTTGAATCACATGGATCGGAATCGTCCGGGGCAGGAGACGCGGCCCCTGATACTTTATTTTCAGCTTGGAGAATGGGTTCTGTTCGATGATCTCTTCATATTCCAGCCAACTGCAAAAGGCTTTCAGGCAGGCAATTTTCCGTTTCACCGACTTCGGCTGATATTCTTTATGGAGATGAACATAATAGCGGGATAGGTTGCTTTTATGCAGCACTTCCTCTATCCCCTGCGCAAATTGAAGAAACTGTGATAAATCAATTCGATACGCTTTCAGTGTATGGGGGCTTAAATTTTTTTGGTATTCACAGTATTCTAAATAATCCCCAATGGTTTTTTCGAGTTGCAGCATTCATCGTTCCTCCACTTCGTTTGATCGATGGAGCTATTATGAATGCTTCACGGGACGTTGTCGAATGGCGTTTCCAGTTCTGATTTTTCCGTCTATTTCAGTGCATTATGGGACAAAAATATCGAAGAGCAAAACACAAATGCTAAACAGATCAAAGAAGGGTAACAAACTACTAACAAAACTAAAAATGATAGAGAGTATAAGCAAAAAGCTAGTGGAATTTATAGGCCACTGGCTCTTTGTGTTTATTTTTAATTCTTGTAATATAAATCCATTATTTAAACAGGCTGTACTATCTTCATTTAACAAATGGTCGATCGTATGAAGCCAGAAACGGAGCTTTTCTATGATAAAAACGGTTTACTATTAAATGAACTGTTGCTCCAAATCTTTAATCGAATGGTTCTTCCAAACACATTATCAGATTTTTCCCTTCAAAAGCGTCTTTTAGGAAAGATTTTATGCTGTATATTCTTTGGTTTTTGATTTATTTTATAGCTACCAGCTATTTTAATCGGAACGTGGAGCAGCTATGTTGTTTGCGCCGGTTTGCATATTGTTTCCCTCTCGATTGCGTTCGGCCCATTGGGAAAACACTATTGCGAATCTTCAATCATGTGCGAAAACTGGATATCAAATGGAAACGGGAATATTTGCATCCTATATTTCAGGAAGTCTATCAGAAAATCTTCCAGTAACGATATAAGTTACCTAAAATTAAAATCTATATCATCGATCGTTTGACCGCTAACGCACTTGCTATAGGCAGGTATACAATTACCGTGACGCGGGGAGCCGTTTAAACATTCAGCGAAAAAGAATCCTTGACTATGAAATCACCCATACCAACTTCAGACATACAAAAAAGCGCTGTTGAATACGGTTGGCAACAGCATCTTCTCCGTTTTTTGTCATCATCATGAAGATTTTTTTGACGCTGATGGATTTATTCATGGGCGTTGCCAAATTTGAGTTCTGTGAGGGCCGAACCGTGATCGATACGCTAGATACATACCGTACAAGCGCTCTTACATACGTTTTACCATTCCAATTTTTTAGAATGGTGGCGTGATGGATGAGCAACGTAAAAGAGCAAGCTCCTGTTAACATCCAATGTATTTTTCCGATTCCGGTGAAGAGCCGGAACAGATCATCCGGCAATCCTTTCTGTTGTTTTTGCAATACTGCCTTGACGAAGCAAGGCACGTTCCCATGTCTGACATCAACAAACAACCGCTTATTTCTGGAGGTACGATATGTATTTAGAAATAAGCAAACCAATGGACTATCGTGTTGGGCTATACATCCGGCTATCCAAAGAGGATGACAGGGAGGGGCAATCGGAGAGCGTTGCAAACCAGCTTTCCATGCTCACCGAATTCGCCAGCCAGCAGCGCCTTGACGTATACGATACTTACATCGACGATGGCTGGAGCGGCACCAATTTCGACCGCCCCGCTTTTCAGCGGCTCATTGCCGACATTGAGGCGAAAAAGGTAAACATGGTCATTACAAAGACCTCTCCCGCCTGGGGCGCGATTACATCATGACAGGGCACTATATGGAGCGGTATTTCCCGGAGCACCGGGTGCGCTATCTCTCCCTGCTGGACGGCGTCGATACGGGCGTGGATTCCACCGCGAACGATATTACCCCCTTCCGTGCCATTATGAACGACATGTACGCCAAGGATATCTCCAAGAAGATTTCCAGCGTCAAACACGACAAGCAGCGCAAGGGATTATTCATCGGCGGCAAAGCGGTATACGGCTACAAGCTGCATCCCACCGAGAAAAACAAGATCATCATCGATGAGGAGGCGGCTCCCATCGTACGCCGGATTTTTCAGATGGCGCTGGAGGGGATGTCCTGCCGTCAAATCGCGGTGAGGCTCAATGGAGAGGGCGTTCCCACGCCAGCCGCTTATGCGGGGATTGCCGTTTCTCATCCCGGCCCTTATTCCGGCCTGTGGAGCAGCGAGCGCATTTCCGACATGCTGCAAAACGAGACCTATATTGGCAACATGGTGCAGGGCCGCAGCCGGAAGCTCAGCTATAAATCCAAGAGGTGTGTCCGGCAAGATCCGCAGGATTGGGTGATCGTAGCAGGGACGCATGAGCCAATGATCAGCCCGGAAACCTTTAAAAAGGTGCAGCTTCTGATCAGCAGCCGCAAAGCGACCCGTTCCCGCACCTACGATTTTCCGCTGAAGGGCCTGATCTTCTGCCATGAGTGCGGCTATCCGCTGGCTGTAATCAACCGCAAAAACGCGCGTGGCGAAGATCGGCTTTTCTTCATCTGCCGTACCTATCAGCGGTTTACAAAGGCAGGCGTTTGCACCTGCCACTCCATCAAGGAACAGACGGTGACAGATGCGGTCATGCAAAAAGTGCGGGAGGTCTGCGCGCAATATTTGCAGGTGGAGCAGCTGCTTCTCATCGCGGAGCAAGAGCTTGCTAAAAGGAAAGAAGAAGCAGGGAAAGCAGCGGAACTTACCAGCCTGAAAGCAAAGCTGGACGCCTTAACCGCCCATCTGGACAGAATGTATCTCGATAAACTCTCCGGCCTGCTGACCGAGCAGGATTTTGACCGTATTTACCGGCGTATCAGGGAGGAACGCGCCGCACTGGAACAGCGCCTCAGGGAGAGGGAAAAGCCGGACTTCTCCCCTGCCAGGCAAGCCGAGCTGGCGAAAGAGCTGGTGCGTCGTTTCCTTGATACCGCGACGGCTAACCGGGAGCTGCTTGTCAGCCTCATTGAACGGGTGGAATTAACCCAAGAGAAAAATATCATTATTAAATTTCGTTTCAGGCAGTTACAGGGCTATTTTCAGGAATAATCGTTTACAACAGGCGCGGCGCGATGTATCTCGCATTGAAAAAAAGCGCTCGAAAAGCTGAAACGAAAGTTTGACACGGGCAGCGCTTTGGCAAAGCAGAAGTTGCCGTAATCCTCCGGCAGCCTGATGCGTATATTCGTGCATGATGCAACGCGCCCGTATCCGTAAGCGATTCTTTTCTCTGCCTTTCGCCATCAGCCTTCCTTCAAATAGGAGTAACGCCAAAATACTGAGAGAGTTCCTTCCGCAGCCCATCCGGCTCCAAAAAATCGAAGATAAACTCCTTACGCAGCAGCTCAAAGGGGATATACGCATTATATTTATGCTCGATCTGCACTTTTTCCGGCAACGGCAGGCCGCTGAGATCATCCGATTCCACTGCAATCTCCCGCAGAGCGCTTTCGATCCGCGCTTTCGCATTCGGCACTTTCCCACTAAAGGTCACCTCTAGATAAACGCAGGTCCGCCACAGAATTTTACTCTTGAAGCCGCGCTCTAGGAGCATAAAATGCAGGGTAAAGAGCTGCCGTGTGCCAACCCAAGGGAAAATTGCATACTTATTTTCGGATAGCTGCGTAACGACGTGATTCAAAATGCCGGAATTTCGCGCCAAATAGCGAATTTCCTCCAGCCCTCTCCCGACAGGAATCGCTCAAATAGGCATACTGCGCACAGTAAAATATACTTCATCTTCTGAACCAGCGTGGTATGCAAATCCGCAGTGAAGTCCACATCCCAATCCACAGTCGAGATGCCCGGCACCAGCTTGACAAATAACACCTTGGCCTTCTGGTTCACCTCCAGCGTTTCCCACGTTCGCCCAGCAAGGGCAAAACGCGTGCCCTGCGGGTAGATTTTATCCACCGTGCCGATTGAGCGGTTTTCATCCTTCACCAGATAATACTCGGGCACTTGGAACACCGCGAGGAAATGATAATCGCTGACCACCTTCTCCCCTGCACGGCCGATGATGAGCCCGCCGCTCTCCATCTTTTGCAGATGGCCGATCAAAAGCAAATGCCGGAGTAGGATGCGGTAATCCTCCTGTGGGATCTCTTGAAAACAGGATAAACGCAGGACAGCACCCATCAGCTCCCGCGCCGTGGCCTCGCCCGCGGATAATAGATAGCTCATCGTTTGATGATAAAGCATTGAATACGGATACCGGCCCGGCGTGAGGGGCTCCACCCACTTTTGCTTTGTATACAATTCGATGATGGCGATCATGCGCAAAAAGCTCCAATTGATTGGCCCCAACTGATCCGCCGCAGTAGTGTGCACATCGTCCATGAAAGTGAACAAAATCTGTGGAATCTGGCCACGCCGGCCGCAGCGGCCCAATCGCTGCGCAAAACTTGAAACCGTTGCGGGCGTGCCGACCTGCACAACCTGATCCAGAGAGCCAATATCAATACCGAGCTCCAGCGTGACCGTCGCCCCCGTGACGAGCTTCTCCTGCGCGGATTTCATTTCATCCTCCGCCTGCTCGCGCAGGACGGCAGAAATATTCCCATGATGCACTCGGTAAACATCGGGTGTTTTATTCTTCAGCGCAAGCTGCCGCAAATGCGCCATGACAAGCTCCGTCTCCTCCCGTGAATTGGTGAAGAGGATGGTTTTCCGGTCCAGCGTCATGCGGTAGAGGTATTCATAGTGCGCGGCCTCGCCCGCATCCAGCGCGCCATCCGGCGTGGTTTGATCCGCCCTCTGGAAGCGCTGCACCAACAGCCGGATCTTCTGCTTTTCCGCACCGCATACCGGAGCCGCACAACTGCGGCCGGTGCCGGAATTGAGCCAGCTTTGCGCAACGGTCAGATCGCCCAGCGTGGCAGAAAGCCCAATCCGCCGCGGCACAACGCCCGCAAGCCTTTGCAACCGTTCCAAAAGGCACAGCACCTGCACGCCGCGCACATCGCGCATAAAATAGTGCACCTCATCAATGATGACAAAGCGCAGGTCGTAAAACAGCTTGACACATGCGCCGCGCTTATGGATGAGCAGGGATTCCAGCGATTCGGGTGTAATCTGCAAAATTCCCTCCGGATGCTTCAAAAGCCGATTCTTCTCCGCTTGAGAGGCGTCCCCATGCCATTTGCAAACAGGTAGATTGGATTCCGCCAGCAGATCATCCAGCCGCTTGAACTGATCATTAATCAGCGCTTTCAGCGGGCTGATATACAAAACCCCCACCGAGCTAGAGGGATGGTGATACAGCTCCGTCAACACCGGCAAAAAGGCCGCCTCCGTTTTGCCGGAAGCCGTGCCGGAGGAGAGCAGGAGGTTCTCATCCGTATCGAAAACGGCATGACAGGCAGCCACCTGGATCTCCCGCAGCTCCGTCCAATTGCTCGCATAGATATAATCCTGAATATACGGCGCAAGCCGGTGAAAATATCCCCCACGCCATGCCCTCCTCTATTTATAAATCAAACTCCAAAAACGGTTCCTCCTCCTGCGCTGCATCAGCCAGCACAAAGCTGCTGCTTCCGAGGATTTCCTGTGCGGTGCTGGAGGGGTTTTGGTATAGAATATTAAGAAATTCGATAAAATCTCGGATAATCTCCCGCGGCGTGATGTGCGTATCCGCGCCCACGCGATTATACTCTGCGCTTAAAAACGCCACCAGCTCCTCCTGCGTGAGCTTGGGTTCATAAGAGAAGAGCTGGCCGTGCATCTGCACGAGTTTCTCGATGAGCACATACATTTCTTCATAGGTAAGCATCTTCAGCCGGATAATTGGCGACAGCATATCCTTGACCGTGTCGGACGCGAACCGGCCCTCCGACAACCGGGAGCGCAGCGCCTCATAGCTGAACACGCCCTTATACTTATCCTCTATGCACTGCGGGGTTCCGCCGATCAAAAAGCCGATGTGCTGCGCCTTGCCCTGCAAAACGTCGTTATATATGGTAAGAATTTTTTCATAGTTGCTCTGGCGGGTGGCTGAATGTGGAATTTTAAAGAGATTCACCAGCTCGTCGATGAGCACGAGCATGCCCCGGTAGCCCGCATAAACCATGAATTCGGCAAAAATTTTTAGAAAATCATACCAGGTATCATCCGTGACAATAAAATTGATATTCAGCTCGCGCTTCGCTTCGGTTTTGGTAGGGTATTCGCCCCGGAACCATTTAAGCACGTTTGATTTAAGCGAATCATCGCCACTGAGATAGGCTTCATAATACAGCAAAACAGCCTTTGCGAATTCAAAACCGTTAACCATGCCTTGCAGATTGCCGGTTACCTGATAAACTTTCTGTTCGACCAGCCGGTCAAAAGCGGGGTCGCCGGGCAAAACACCATCTTCAGCGGCAACTGCGGATTGGATGCCGGAAATCCAGCGCTCCAGAATCAGCGGCAGCGCGCCGCCATCCGGCTTGGTTTTGGTGGACATATTTTTCATTAATTCTTTGAAGGTGGCAAGCCCTTGCCCCTTGGCGCCGACGAAGCGCCGCTCAGGCGACAGGTCGGCATCCACCACCACAAAGCCTCGCTCCGTGGCATAATTGCGGATGGTTTGCAGCAGGAAGCTTTTACCACTGCCGTATTTGCCGACGATAAAGCGAAAGGCCGCGCCGCCATCCGCTATGATATCGATATCCCGAAGCAGCGCGTCGATTTCCCGGTCGCGGCCCACTGTGATATATTCGAGCCCCACCCGCGGCACAACGCCGCCCTTAAGCGCGTTGAGAACCGTGCTGGTGATCCGCTTGGGCGGATTCGTCTGTTTCACTGAACATCACTCTCTCCAATTCGTCTTTATATTCCTCAAATACTTCCAAAACATCTGTGCAGTCTATTATCGTATCCTCCCCCGTGTCAACAGCCTTTTCATTGATGCCGTCTACCAGCACCTCCAGCATGATTCGGCGGCTTTTCGCATATGCGGAAAGCTCGGCCACAGATGCGCCGCGCAGGGCCCTGCAAAGCGCCTCCCCCTCTCGGCTGCATCCAATGAGGCGGCAAAATGATCCCACGCGCTGCCTTCCGCTTGCATGGGCAGGCTAGTGTGAAGCTCCTGTGAACCGGGTTCGGCGGCAGGAGAAGGATCGGCCTCTCCTTCTTTTAACAAAGCGTTTTCGTCTGGCCGCGAGTTATCGCCTACCGCCTGCGCTTTCTGCTCAGCTTCCGGGTTCACCAGCAGTTTTTCCTGCGTGATCTGGGCCCGCTCCCGAATCTGCGCGAGCTTCTGCGGATCCACGGTGACCGTTTTGCGCTTCGAGGCTTGATAGTGCGCCCGTATCGCTTCATCGATGCAGTGAAAAAAGCTCGCCCCGCCATCTGGCAAGCGTGTCAGCTCCGAGAGATCTATTTTGCCCTGATCAGCCTTGATCTGATACCGAAAGTCGGTAGCCTTCCGATAAAACTGCTCAATCCGCTTGAGCATATAGCCGATCATCTGCCTGCCGTTTTCCCGGCACACCCGATTTTTTGAGGCTGTCCAGCATTCACCGTGAAAACAGTAAAGCTCTGTGTCGGAAATGCGCACGGTTTTGCCCGGCTCTATCCCCGCAAAATCGGGGTGGTATAAAGCCTTGCGGTAAGGCTTCCACAAATTCCCCTTCCGCCCGGCAAAAACAAGCTCGGCAAATGTAAGGCCAAAGGCCTGCATCAGCGATTCCACCGCTTCCATCACCTGCTGGAAGCAGGAGCGGAGAACAGGCTCCGTTTCCGCCGACCAGAAGATGGATTTTTGAAACGGATAGGCCGAAAACGGCGCATAGCGCTCAAAATAACCGGTTGCTTCCTCCGGCTGATAAAAGTCCTGCAAAAGCGGATGCTCCCGCACGAGAGCAGCAAAGGAACAGGAAAAAGCATTGACAATAAAATAATCCTTCACCCATTCCGCCAGATAGCGGTCAAGCTTCGGCTCAAACGCCCGATAGGCCTCCCAAAGCGCCAGAAGCTTAGAGAGCCCGTCCCGGCAATCCGCTACGCCAACGTTATTCAGCAGCTCATAAAGATAGACAAACACATAGGAAAAGGATGTTTTCCGGATAACCCCCTTGCGGACATTGGTACGCCAGGTAAAATAGGTACGCAGCTGTTCATAGCCCATGGATTGGTAATCGGGAAAATACATAGAGAAGGGCTCTTCCTCCCTATAATCATCCTCAAAATCCGCCATCAACTTTGCCTGCCTGTAAAACAACTCTGCCTGCATCCTGCTATATTGGCTTTTAGAAAACCAGATGCTGCGCGAGAGGCGGCGCATTTTTAAAAAGCGGCGGCGGATTTCCCTCTCCTGCGGATCGGGCAGGCGGAGCGTCTGGGGAGCGGGGGGCTCCTGCACTGGGGCCGTGTGGTCCTCTTCCACCGTAATTTCGGCAAAGTCCTGGCCGGTGTTTGCATGCTTTTTCTGTTTCATTTGGGCGACCCACTCGTTGACATAGCGGATGATCTCTTCCTTGCTCTGCGCCATTGCAAACACCTCCAATTATCCGAACTTATGTTCTGCCCCATTGTAATCCACCGAAGGGAAAAAGGCAAGCAAAAAAAGAAAAAACGGTTCCGAAGGATCGGAACCGCTGCAACATCCTAATTCCTATTGCTCATCCCGCAGCACCATCTCCGCGCAGCGGATACCATCCACCGCCGCCGACACAATGCCGCCCGCATACCCAGCGCCTTCTCCGCAGGGGTAAAGCCCGCGCAGGTTCGACTGCAAAAATTCATCACGCAGAATGCGCACCGGCGAGGAAGAGCGCGTTTCCGGCGCGGTAAGCACCGCATCCGGCAGGGCGAAGCCCTTGAGCTTTTGATCCATCTGCACGAGCGCGGCACGCATCACCTCAATCACGCGCGCGGGCAGCACCTGGGCAATATCGCCCAGCAAAACGCCGGTGGGGCAGGTCGGGCGCACCGCGCCGAGCTCATGGGAGGGCCTGTCCGCCAAAAAATCGCCGACGAGCTGAGCCGGCGCCGTATAATCCCCGCCGCCAAGCCGAAAAGCCGCCTGCTCAATCTTTCGCTGGTCGTGCATGCCGGCCAGAGGATGATCGCTTGAAAAATACGCCGGTTCAATGCCGACAAGGATCGCGGAATTCGCATTTTCCCCATCTCGCGCCCATTCGCTCATCCCGTTGACTACCACGCCGCCCTGTTCGCTCGCCGCGCACACAACCGTGCCCCCCGGGCACATGCAGAAGGTATACATCCCCCTGCCATGCGGCGGATGGCAGGCAAGCTTATAATCCGCCGCACCGAGCGCCGGGTGGCCTGCAAACCGCCCATACTGCGCACGGTCGATCAGCTCCTGTGGATGCTCAATGCGCGCGCCGATAGAAAAGGGCTTTTGCATCATCTGAATCCCTTGCCTATAGAGCGCTTCCACCGTATCCCGCGCGGAATGGCCGATGGCGAGGATCACCGCATCGGTTTCGAAATCGACCTCACTGCCCTGCGCATCACGGTAAGTAATGCCATGCACCGCGCCGTTAGCGGCGATCACGCGGAGAAGCCTGCTGGAAAACAGAACGGTTCCGCCCAGCGACACAATTTCCTCCCGCATGGATTTGACAACCGCGCCGAGACGGTCTGTGCCGATGTGGGGTTTGGCGTCATATAGAATCGCCTGCGGGGCGCCGTGGGAAACGAATTCCAGAAACACCTTGCGGCAGCGCACATCCTTGATACCGGTGGTGAGCTTGCCATCGGAAAACGTGCCCGCACCGCCCTCACCGAACTGGACGTTGGAGCTTTCATCAAGCGTGCGCGTGCGCCAGAAATCCTTTACATCCTGCGTGCGGGTATCCACATCTCGCCCGCGCTCCAGCACGAGGGGACGATACCCGGCGCGTGCGAGCGTGAGCGCTGCAAAAAGGCCCGCTGGGCCGAGGCCGACCACAACGGGGCGCAGCTGGGAATTGCGCGCTGCCCGGGGCGGTTCATACCGGTAAGGCTCCGAGGGCTGTACGCGCGGCCCCTTCTGGCGGGCAAGCAGCTCCTCTTCGCCGCGGTCGAGCGATACGTCGACAGAATAGACGAAGAAAACGCCCTCCTCCTTTTTGCGGGAGTCAATGGATTTCCGCACGACCTCCAGCGATTGAATCCGCTTCCGGTCTATTTTTAAAGCTTTTGCTGCCGCCGGATAGAGCGACTGCTCAGCCGCCGCGTCCAGCGGTAATTTGATTTCATTGATTCGAATCATTATGCAACATCCTTGTTCTACCGATCATCCAGCAGCCTGCCCTTTAATCAGCTTTTGTGCCGCGCTCCGCCCGGCAAGCCTGCCGGACGACCAGGCCCATTGGAGATTAAAGCCGCCGCAGCCTGCATCCACATCCAGCACCTCGCCCGCCGCGTAAAAGCCCGGCTGGGACAGCGCCTCCATCGTTTCAGGCTGGAAGGCAGCGCGCTGGGCGCCGCCAATCGTTACTTGTGCCGCAGAAAAGCCGCGTGTGCCGGTGGCGGGAAAACGCCATCCCTTCAGCAACCCTGCAACAGCCCCAATCTCCGCCTTTTGCAAAGATCCAATCGGCCGAGAGAGCAGGTCAATCCCCGCCTGCTTCAACAAAACCTGCCCTACCCTCTTCGGGAGAAGCCCTGTGAGCAGATGCTCCGCCGCAAGCTCCGGGTTGTGCCGAATGCGGCCTGCGAGGTAATCCGCCGCCTGGCCGTGCGAAAAAGCTGGCAGCAGATCGAGCACCGCCTCCATCCGCCTCCCTTTTTCCAGGGAAACAAACCGGGAAAGCTGCATAGCCGCAATACCCGAGAGGCCAAACTCTGTGAATTGATTTCACCGCGCTGGGACGCGAGCGTTTCCCGCCCCGCGGAAAGGGAGATTTCCGCATGCACGCGCATCCCCTTGAGCGCCTTCACCCGCTTAGGCTCCGTGGTGATCTGCACGAGCGACGGGAACACTTCTGTCACAGGGATATGGAGGGCGCGCAGCAAGCCGTAGCCGGAGCCGTCGGAGCCGTGCTGGGGCGACGCCTTGCCGCCGCAGGCGAGGATCACCGCATCCGCCGGGAGCGCCCCATTGATGCGAAAGAAAGGCCCTGCCCCTTTTGGGGCAGTGCTTTGGAGGTCCTCCGCCTGCGTATCACATTGCACAATCACACCCAACCGCTCCGCCTCCAGGCGCAGCGCGTCGAGCACGCTCGCCGCCTGGCGGCTCATGGGATAGATACGCCCCTCCTCCTCTTCCTCACACAAAAGGCCCATCGAGGCGAAAAAAGCCAGCGTATCGTCAACGGAGAAACGCTCCATCGCAGGGCGCACAAAATCCACCGCCTCAAAATAATCGGCTGGAGAAGCGCGCCGGTTGGTCAAGTTGCAGCGGCCGTTGCCCGTTGCAAGCAGCTTTTTCCCCACGCGGGGAAGCTGCTCCAAAACCGTTACCCCCCCGGGAATACCGGCCTGCCGGAAAGCCCGCGCCGCCTCCACAGCAGCTGCAAGGCCTGCCGCTCCCCCGCCGATGACGCAGAGCTCCGGTGTTTTACTCTTCATACCCATCCTCCTGCCTGGAGAGATAGTCATATAGATGCTGGATTGTCTGCGCGCTCACAACGTGCTCCATCCGGCAGGCATCCTCCTCCGCAATTTCCTCCGGCACGCCTAGCGTGTGATGGAGGAAATGGCGGATCATTCTGTGCCTGCGCAGCACCTGCGCGGCCCGCGTTTCGCCCTCCGGTGTGAGGGCGATCGTGCCATAGAATTCATGCTCCAGCAGCCCAGCCTCTTTGAGCGCGCCGACCGCGCGGTTGACGCTGGGCTTAGATACCTTCAGCGACGATGCAATATCCGTCACGCGCACCTCGCCGCCCTTTCGGTGCAGAATGAAAATCATCTCAAGATAATCTTCCAACGAGGCAGAAATATCATCCATTGCCGTGCTCCTTTCCACACTCCTGCGGGCACTCTCCGCAGCAAGCGCAACCGGCTCCAGAACAGCCTGTGCAGCCGGAGCACCCAGAACAGCCGCAGCCGCCCTTTCCACGTGCCTGGCGCACTTTTTGATATAGCATCACGCCCACAGCGCAGGCGGCCAACACCGCAATCAGCACATCGGCGATCCATCCCAATCGGAACACACCCTCACCTTTTTAAAATACCAGCATCAACAGCCGGCCAAGCTGATACACCACAAACGTGACCAGATAGGCGACCACCGCTTGAAAACCCAAGGCAAACACTGTCCACTTGCCGGAATTCATCTCGCGGCGGATTGTCGTCACAGCGGCGATGCAGGGGATGAACAGAAGCGCAAAGGTCATAAACGCATATGCGCCCGCCGGGGAATAAACCGCCTGCAAAGCAGCCGTCAACCCGGCTCCGCTCGCCCCGTAAAGGATGCCGAGGGAGCTTACCACCTGCTCGCGCGCGATCAGGCCGCTTAAAAAGGGAGACGCTGGAGCGCCAATCCCCAAAGCCCAGCGGCTGAAACACAGGCGCAATTGCCGTGCCGATCACGCCGAGGATGCTTTGCGAACTATCCTGCACATGGTGAAAAGAGAAATCAAAATATTGCAGCGCCCACACAACAACGCTCGCGCCAAGCAGCACAGTGCCCGCCTTTGTCAAAAAAAATCCTTAAGCTTTTCCCCACATGCATGGTTAGCGTTTTGGCGGTGGGCAACCGGTAAGGCGGCAGTTCCATTACAAAAGGGGCGTGCCCACCTTTGAGAACGGTTTTTTGCAGAAGGAATGCACACAAAATCGCCACCACCAGGCCGAGCAAATAGATCGAGCATACGGCAAGCCCGCTCGACGCGCTGAAAAACGCCGCAATAAATAACGAATAGATCGGCATTTTGGCACTACACGACATAAAAAGGAATGAGCATGATCGTCAGGCGGCGGTCCTTTTCATTCTCCAGCGTGCGCGAGCTCATCACAGCGGGCACGGAGCACCCAAACCCCATCAGCATTGGAACAAATGATTTGCCGGAAAGGCCGATCACATGCAGCGCACGATCCATAATAAAGGCCGCGCGCGCCATATAGCCGCTATCCTCCAAAATGGAGAGGAAGAAAAACAGCAGCAATATCTGCGGCAAAAAAGGCAAGCACCGCACCCAGGCCCGCGATGACGCCGTCACAGACAAGGCCCGTGGCCCAATCCGCAGCGCCAATTCCGGTGAGCAGGCCGCGCACTGCCTGCGCCAGTGTTCCATTAATCAAATCGCCGACGAGATCGCTCAGCCGAGGGCCGAGCGCGCCAAAGGTGATATAGAACACAGCCCCCATGATCGCGAAGAACAGCGGGATCGCAAGGTATTTATTGGTGACAATTTTATCCACCCGGTCAGATACTGTCAAGTGCCCATCCTCATGGCCTTTTTTGACGGCCTTCTGGGTAACGGAGCAGATAAACTTATATTTTTGATCCGCAATCACCATCTCACGGTCGATATGATCCGTTTCCAGCTCACGCACGATTGATTCCAAGCAGCTGAGCTGTGTATCGCTCAAATCCAGCTTTTCGAGCGTGGGCGCATCCCCTTCAATGAGCTTCACGGCTGACCAGCGCAGGGGAAGATCGTGCTTTTTACAATTCTCCCGAATCAAATCTTCAATCAGCTGCACCGCCTGGCGCACCGCGCCGGTATAGAGATCGGGCGGCTGGCCTAAATTGCAGTGGCGGTCCAGATGCGTATTGCTCGTTGCGTGAATTACTTCGTGCTCCGCCGTATGAATCAGCTTATGTACCCCGGTGCCCCGGCTGGCGGAAATCGGCACGACCGTAATGCCCAGCAGCGCGCTCAGCAAAGGGTAGTCGATCGTGTCGCCGCGCTTCTCCAGCATATCCACCATATTTAACGCGATCACCATCGGGCGGCCAAGCTCCGCGATCTGAAGGGAAAGGTAGAGGTTGCGCTCCAGATTCGTCGCGTCTACAATATCAATAATCAAATCCGGTTTCTCATCAATCAGATAATTCCGGGTGACAATCTCCTCCATGGAATAGGGGAGAGGGAATAAATCCCGGGAGGTCAACAATCGGGCGTCCGCTTCGCTGCCAATGACCTTGCCCTCCTTTTTTTCAACCGTAACACCGGGCCAATTGCCGACATATTGATTGCTGCCTGTCACCGCATTAAAAAGCGTCGTTTTCCCGCAGTTGGGATTCCCCGCGAGCGCATAGCGATAGCTCATCCTTCAAACCATCCTTTTTGCAAAATCACTCTGAAACCTCAACCCGGATATTTTGCGCTTCCGACTTGCGGATGCTCAACTCATACCCTCTCACATTAATTTCAATTGGATCCCCCATCGGGGCTGTTTTCCGCATGACGATCACCGCGCCGGGCGTGATCCCCATATCAATAATGTGGCGGCGCACCGCACCCGTGCTGCCAAGCCCTGTCACAACGCCTTTTTCCCCAGGGCGAAGCCGGTCAACTGTTTTCAGCATCAAACACCGATCCCTTCACACTCATTTGGATATTTTGCCTGTTTACAGCGCCATAAGGCGTGAAAGGGCAAACTGCTGCTCCTCATTCAAAAAGGCCCCCGCCTCCCTACAGAGGAAACCTGATTTCGAAATTGTTAGCCACGGCTAAATTATAATATAGCGGAACCCTCTTTGTCAATTTATTTTATACTCTGGAGCAAAATAAAAGGTTCTAATAATTGGACAATCTGCAAAAATGCGTTGAAAAGTGTGTTCTAATCTGCGTTTACAGGTTCCGCTTTTGAAAACGCGGTTGACGGAAATACGATTTCGTATTATTATGAACGTTAGATTGTGTTTATGGATTGCTGTTTTGTGCAATTTGTTTGTTTTCATCAGAGATGAGGAGTGTGCGCCTTGAAGGGAATCATTTTAGCTGGAGGATCCGGCACCCGGCTTTACCCTTTGACAATGGTCACCAGTAAGCAGCTGCTTCCGGTCTATGATAAGCCAATGATTTATTATCCGCTGTCGATCCTGATGCTCGCTGGTATTCGGGAAATTCTGATTATTTCTACACCTGAGGATACGCCGAAATTTGAAGCGCTTATGGGCACGGGGAAGCAATTCGGCCTTAAGCTTTCCTACGCTGTGCAGGACAAGCCGAACGGCCTTGCGCAGGCTTTTGTCATCGGAGAAGATTTTATTGGAGACGACAGCGTTGCCATGATCCTTGGAGATAATATTTTTTATGGCAACGGTCTAGGCCATTTGCTTCGCCAAGCGGCCATCAATCCGGGGCGTGCCACGATTTTCGGCTACTATGTGGATGATCCAAGCGCTTTCGGCGTGGTGGAATTTAACGCAAAAGGCGAGCCGACCTCTATTGAGGAAAAACCGAAGGAGCCAAAATCAAACTATGCTGTGACCGGGCTTTACTTTTATGATAACCGCGTTGTGGAATTTGCAAAGGCGCTTCAGCCCAGCGCCCGCGGAGAATATGAGATTACGGATATTAATCGCAAATACCTGGAGCTGGGCGACCTTGACGTCCGCTTCCTTGGCCGCGGCTTTGCCTGGCTGGATACAGGCACGGTGGACGCCCTGATGGATGCCGCCCACTTCATCCGCACGGTTGAAAAGCTGCAAGGGATCAAAATTTGTTCCCCAGAGGAGATCGCCTATAACAAACGATGGATCACCAAAAGACGCTGATCTCATCTGCTGAGAAATATGGAAAATCAACCTATGGGCAGCACCTGCGCCGAGTGGCGGAGGGCAAAATCCTGTATGAAAATGCGCCGGGCAAACGTGCGCGCCGCTGGGGCTCAGATGACGACGACCCGATGATTCATGCTCTTGATTGAGCCATCGTTTATTTTCAGCGAAGTATTTTTTATGAAAGACGGGGCTATGTATGAACGTCATACAAACCAAAATTGAAGGCGCTTTTTTGATTGAGCCCGACGTATTCGGAGACAATCGGGGTTGGTTTATGGAATCCTATTCCTATGAAAAATACGCTGCCTGCGGCATTCAGGTTCGTTTTGTGCAGGACAACCGTTCCCGCACTCAGCACAAGGGCACCATCCGCGGGCTGCACTGTCAGACAAACCCAAAAGCGCAGAGCAAACTGCTAACGTGTACGCGCGGCGCGCTGCTGGATGTTGCCGTTGATATTCGACACGGCTCCCCTTCCTACCTGAAGTGGATCGGCGTCGAACTGACAGAGGAAAATAAAAAGCAAATTTTTATCCCAAAAGGCTGTCTGCACGGCTTTTTGACCTTGACCGATGATGTAGAGGTGGAATACAAGGTGGATGAGTATTACGCGCCGGAAATCACCGGAGCATCCGCTTTGACGATCCGGCGCTCGGCGTCCTTTGGGGGCTGCAACATCCGATACTATCTGCCAAAGATCAAAACGCTCCTTTGCTGGCCGAGAGTGATGTGCGTTTTATTTATCCACTGTAAAGCCCTTTTTTCAAACAGAATGCATGCGATGGAGCAGCGTTTTCGCCGCTCCTTTTCTCCTATTTTTGGATGGGTTAAATTGTCATTTTTTGAATAAATGCTATTAAAAATGGGCAACAAAAGCCCGTAAAATGCTAGAATTGCGATTTGCTTTTGTTGTTTTTTTCCCCGCGCACCACCCAGAAGGCGCGGGAAAAACCGGAATGGACCGCAAGGCGGCTGCCGCCCTGCGGGCACAGGTTCCTAATCGACATATTTTAAACAATAGGAAGGACTATTTTCTATGAAGATTTTGGTAACCGGTTCCAACGGCCAGTTAGGTTACGACGTGCTCAAAGAACTCCACCGGCGTAAAATCCCCTGCCGCGGGATTGATCGAGAGGAGTGCGATATCACGAATATGCCGCAGGTCATGCATTGGGTCGAAACCTACCAGCCAGACGCTGTGATCCACTGCGCGGCCTATACCAACGTCAACCGTGCTGAAACGGAGCAGACGCTTTGCATGGATATCAATTACCGGGCAGCGCAAACATTGCCGCGGCGGCCAATAAAACGGGCGCAAAGCTTATTTATATCAGCACGGATTATGTGTTTGGCGCCTCCGGAGAGCAGCCGCTCGGCATCTATGAAGCCAAAAATCCACTGAACACCTATGGGGAAACAAAATTGAGCGGCGAAAACAGCACGCGAATCCTATGCCCACGCTCTTTTATCGTGCGCACCTCATGGGTATTCGGCATCAACGGCTCTAACTTTGTAAAAACGATGCTTCGGCTTGGCCGGGAAAAAGAAGAGATTTCCGTGGTAAGCGATCAGATAGGCTCCCCCACCTACACGGCAGACCTTGCCCCCCTGCTGTGCGATATGGCGATGACAGAGCGCTTCGGCACCTATCACGCCACCAACGAGGGCTATTGCAGCTGGTATGAATTTGCAAGAGAAATTATGCGTCTGGGGCACCTGCCTGCAAAAATCCACCCAGTTGCCACGGCGGATTATCCCAGCCCGGCTGCCCGTCCGCTAAATTCGCGCCTTTCTAAAGAGAGCCTGGATGAAGCAGGTTTTCCGAGACTGCCACATTGGAAGGATGCTTTGCAGCGGTATCTATCCGAACTGGCAATTGCAGAAGAGGAAGGGGTTCTCAATGCCTTTTAAGCGATCCACCTAGATGCTCTATACCATCGAAAAGATAGCAGCTTTATGCAGGATAAAATAAAAGGGCGCTGTTGCACAATGCTTTGCAACAGCGCCTTTTTATTTTTAAATCATTTTAGTCAATGACAGAATTCTGCTCTTCCTCTGCCCTGTCATCTTTCATCCCGATGCGCATTCGGTAGCAGAAATCCATGCGGAAAATTTCATCCTCAAAAATCTCATGCACTTTTTTTCTCAAAACGGGACACGCAAAGCTTGACGATCTCCGGCTCCATGCGCAGCATGGTTTGCAGGCTCCCCTGGCTGAGCGCAAGGTTGATGAAACGGCGTGCGTCACACTCCTCCGTATTCGAAAAACAATCTCACGGGTGTAGCCAAAAAATCCGCTTTCTTGAATACGGGATAAATGCTCGCTTTTCTCCCAACGTAAAAAGCTATCTGCATAATCCTTGGTAGCGCTCGCAAGCTCCTGAATCCTGCGTTGCAGGTCGTTATAAGCTTCCTCTGCCCTGCGGTCGCACACAGGCGGCCAGTCGCAGTCGTAGGTGGCAAAAATACCGCCGGGCTTTAAAATGCGATTTACCTCCTGCAACGTTTCCTCCGGCTCCATCCAGTGAAAAGACTGGGAGCAGGTCACCAAATCAGCGCATTCCGGCGCAAGCCCCGTTTCATGGGCAAAGGCATTGACAAAGCGGATATTTTGCTTCGGCACACGATGCTCCTGCGCATAAGCAATCATATCCGGGCTTGGTTCCACGCCGATTACCTCAGCCGCGGCGGTTCCCCACAGGCGGGTGGAAAGCCCCGTTCCACAGCCCAGGTCTACGACCGTTTGCGGAAAATACCCCAAATAGTTAATCAGGCAGTCCACGACAAAGCGTGGGCCGCGCGGTCGCGCCATGTGGTAGACATCCGCATAGCCCATAAAGCGCTCTGCGTTTTTGAAACATCCATCATTGTAAGACCCCTTTACATCCTCTTTTTCATTCCAAATAATATTGCAACAGCGCGAATCATACAAAAACACATTTTCAGCATGCATTGTAACGGGATGCACGCTTGGCCTTCTATATGAATCCTTTGCTGTGTTGGGCAACTTTCCAGGCTGTTGGACACCGATTTTTTACAAATAATAGCTGTCATTCCGTGGTATCTTCCACAAACGGTCAAACAAGGCATATCAGATACACAATTTATGAATCATCTATGGGGATATTATAGTCTAAGAACCCCCTACACGCAAGAGCATCTACAAAATCTTTCTCGCCGGAAACGACGCTCTATAAAGCGAGGCTTCTTTATACGAATTTCACGGAGCGGAGGCCTTCTTAACTACTTCTTAATGCGAAATATGCTATCATAATGCAAAAGTAAGGAAAGTAGGGATCGCCGTGTAGTAAACTCCTCCAGCAAAACATTCCATTCAAAAACAAAACTGATTCAAACCACAAAGAGGTTATCCAGTATGAAAATGAAGGAATACGGTTCTGAAAATCATCCCACTATTTTGCTCCTATGTAAAAAGGAGCCTAAAAATGAAGGATGGAATTCTCTGATTCACGCACTTGAGGAACAATATCATATTCTTCTTCCCTCTCTAAACGATACATACCAGATGCAAACCCAATATGCCAAAGCACTGCATGATATCACACAATACGTTAGCACCCATTACGCAGGGCGAATTTATGCCGTTTATGGGTTATCCGACAGTTGCGGACTTCTGCTGGCAATGCTCCGGCAAGGTAAAATACACTCTAGCAAAACGATCATAGAATCGGATGGATGTCCACCCGGATACTTTGCCTTTTCCCTTCTTCCCCTAAGTCTTATTCAGAAAGGAGCTTTGACTTGCGATGAAAAAAACGGTTTTTGCCGGCTCGGCCACCGCTCTTGTCACTCCCATGAAAGAAGATCTGTCTATTGATTTTGACCTGTTCGGCACGCTGATTCAGGAGCAAATACGCCACGGCACGGATGCGCTTGTCGTTGCCGGAACCACTGGTGAAAGTGCAACTCTTACGGATGAAGAGCATATTGAGCTGATCCGATTTGCCGTCAAGGCTGCCAAGGGCCGCGTTCCGGTCATCGCGGGTGCGGGCAGCAATAGCACAGCCCACGCCCTCCTGCTCACCAAAGCGGCGGAAAAAGCGGGAGCGGATGCGTTGTTGCATGTTACTCCATATTACAATAAAACTTCTCAACGCGGGCTGATCGCACATTTTTCTGCCTGCGCTGCTGCAACAACGCTCCCGATCATCCTATATAACGTCCCTTCACGAACAGGTGTCAATATTCTACCTGAAACCTATGAAAAGCTAGCGCAGCTCGACAACATCGTTGCCACGAAAGAAGCTAGCGGAAATTTTTCACAAATGGCCAAAATTGCCTCCGTCTGTGGCGACAGTCTCGCAATCTATTCCGGCAACGACGATCAGATTACATCGGCGCTCGCATTGGGCGCGAAGGGCGTTATTTCAGTGCTTGCAAATCTTGTGCCGGGAGAGGTTCACAGCCTCTGCCAAGCCTTCTTCGACGGCAACGCCGCACTGAGCGATTCCATGCAGCTAAAGTATTTGGAGCTAATCGAGCGCCTCTTCAGCGATGTAAACCCTATCCCCGTGAAACAGGCACTCTGCTATATGGGAATCCCGGTTGGTAGATGTCGCCTGCCTCTCTGTGAAATGGACGATATCGCCGCGGAGCGGCTGCTCGCTACCCTGCAAAAATATGAGCTATGCAATTCAGATGAAACGCACCGGGCAGGGAGCGTGACTGTACATCATCTCCCAGTTGGCCTTCTCTGGAACATGATCGCCCTTTAACCCCTCTGTACGCCCTGTGTTTCACCGCCATGCGGTAGCTGAAACTTCTTCTGCGGGACGCCCTGTTCCCTTTTTTAATCAGGCTGCAAGGCTTCTTTTTCGCTCAGCCTCAATTTGGTGCGCCAAAGCTTGCGTCGGCTCCAAGTAAGTCTCCGATCCAGAATTATCAATCACGATAAGCTCTGGTATGCTCTCCGGAGGGTTAAAATTCCGGCTGCCGACATAGTCCTCCCAATGTGCCAGTTTCCAAGTATCCCGCTCGGAGGCGCGCATCTGCATCCGTTTTCGGCAAACCTCCAGATCCGTATGCACCCAAACCACCTGAAGCCGGGCGCCCATCTCCGCCAGCCTTCGACGCATCTCCTCCAGCCATACAGGATTGCGCACCTCACGGGTAAAGGGCGCATTAACGAGCACGCAGTGGTTGAATTCCAGCGCCTCAAAGGCGATCTGGAGGATTGCGTCATATTCATAATTGCGTATATTCTGCTCAAAAAGGCAGAGCTGCGATCAAACGGCTCGCCAGCGGCCTGAAAAAATCCGGCGGGATAAAACAATGACGCTATCCTTATCAAGGTAAACACAGTTTTGCAGCATACTGGCTAACTGCTTGGCAATAAAGGTTTTTCCGCTGGCGGGTGGCGAGGTCACTAAAAGAAATGTTTTCATTGTACACGCCCTTTCGTATCCAACGCGGTATGAACTTAGTATACGACGCCAGGCGCAAATCAAACCAACGCTATGGAAAAAAGTACCCGCCGGCTCAAGCATGCCGGCGGGTGCCATTTTATTTTTTATTACGAAGCAAAGCCAATCGGTCCCATAGGATCAAAGAGATGTAACCAGCTTGCCGCACACTTGGCCGGCGGCTATTTTTTATTACGAAGCGCAGCGAGTAACAAAACAGGGCCTGCCTTCATTGCGGGGATCTAAGAGATGCATAACGCCTATGAGAGCGCGCAGCTACCGGCTATTTTTTATTACGAAGCGCAGCGATTAACAAAACAGGGCCTGCCTTCATTGCGGGGATCTAAAGAGATGCATAACGCCTATGAGAGCGCGCAACTACCGGCTATTTTTTATTACGAAGCAAAGCGAGTAACAAAACAGGGCCTGCCGTAACCACATAGATCATAGAGATACACATTGCCTACGAGAACAGGCGGCTCCTTACTATTTTTATAACATCTATGGATGCATCGCACGGTATTTTTTCTGCGTGGCGATCCCTCCCCGGATATGGCGCTGAGCTTTGTTAACATCGAGCACCTCCCGCACCTCCTGATAGAGCTGCGGATTCACCCGGCGCAGGCGTTCTGACACATCCATATGTACGGTAGATTTACTGATTCCGAACTCCTTTGCCGCCGCCCGTACCGTCGCCTTGTGCGCAATGATATATTCGCCGAGTTCTACGGCTCTTTCTTCCACGATACCTTTCAAGATGAGCCCCTCCGTTTTCCGTTAAAGTGAAACCTGCCTTTCTATTTCCCTCAATCTATATGCGCATACTGGGCGGATTATGTTTTCCCAAAGCGCAATTGACACCGCCCGGAAAAGGTGCTACATTGAAACAAACTCCTGATAGGAAAGGAGGCTCAGCCTTTTTTATGAAACAAGCGGAAAGCGCCCGTGCTGAATGGCTGCGGGCGATGCACAAAATTGCGTTTCCTGTGCTTTCAGCAGTAGCGGAAAACCGCCTGCATGATACCCTCCCGCTGGATAGGAAGGAGAAACAGCGCGGCGTGGCCTATCTGGAAGCCGTGGGCCGGACGATGATTGGCATTGCGCCCTGGCTGGAGCTCTCCCTCCCTCGCAGCACATCAGAGGAAGAGCGCGCTTTGCAGAAGCAATACCGGGCTTTCGCCCGCAAAGCGCTCGCCAACATCTGTAATCCTTGCGCAACGGATTACTGCGTATGGAATCAAACCGGCGCCCTTCTCTCGCCTGACCAGCCGCTCGTCGATGCAGCGTTTCTAGCAAGCGCCCTGCTGAAAGCGCCCACTCAACTGTTTACGATCCAACCGCCGGAGGTACGCGGGAAGCTGCTCGCCGCCTTTGAACAGGCACGCCTAATGCGCCCCGTGCGCAATAACTGGCTGCTCTTTGCCGCGACGATTGAGGCGATGCGCTATCGCTTCACTGGAATCGGCGACGGTATGCGCATTGAATACGCGCTAAGCAAGCATTTTGAATGGTATAAAGGGGACGGTGCTTATGGCGATGGGGACGCATTCCACTGGGATTATTACAACAGCTTTGTCATTCAGCCGATGCTCGAGGAGGTTTCCCGCACCGCAGAGCCGCTCATTGCGGATAAGCGCTACCGTGCGCAGTTTGTAAAAAGCCTGATGCGCTATTGTGAATTGCTTGAGCGAATTTCACCGGACGGCTCCTATCCCTGCATGGGCCGTTCCATCGTTTACCGTACGGGGCATTCCACGCGCTCGCCCACGCGGCGCTGAGCGGGCACCTGCCCCCTTCTCTCCCGCCCGGGCAGGTGCGCCGAGCTCTCAGCCTCGCGCTACGAAAAAATGTTTTTTCTCAGGAATTATTCGATCCAAGCGGCTTTCTGCAAAAGGGGCTTTCCGGCCTCCAGCCGGGGCTGGCGGAATCTTATATCAACACCGGCAGCCTTTATCTTTGCTCTACCATCTTTCTCCCGCTCGGCCTTTCGCCGGATGACGCCTTCTGGACGGATGCAGAACAGCCCACAACTTGGGAAAAAGCCTGGTCAGGTGCAAACCTTCCCGGCGACCACGCAATTGGATAGGCAACGGCATAAAAAGGGGCGAAATTTCCGGTTTATTGAGAAAAGACGATGACTTTTTATCAGTTTCGTGTATAATACAAATATCTATATTTTGAGCAGAGGAGTCGATTCGAATGGCGATCATTCGCAAAGAAGCATATTTCAACTCTTCCACCGGTAAAAATAAAATCCACTGCATGATCTGGCAAGACGATGCGGTGAAGCCCATCGCGCTATTTCAAATTGCGCATGGTATGTCTGAGCATATTGAGCGATACGACGATTTTGCCTGTTTCCTCGCTGGGCATGGCTTTATCGTGTGCGGCAATGACCACCTGGGGCACGGAAAATCTGTCAACTCCTTGGATGATCTCGGGTATATGGACGATAAAAACGGCCATATCCGCATGGTTGATGATATGCATATCCTGCATCACATCATGCACAAGCGCTACCCTGACCTACCCTATTTTCTCTTTGGCCACAGCATGGGTTCCTTCCTTTCCCGCTCCTACGCCGCACACTTCGGCAAGGAGCTGGCAGGTGCAATCTTCTGTGGTACGGGCGAGCTTCCCGCCTCCCTGGAGGGTGTGGTATCTGCCTTCGACAAGGTGGTAGATAAAATTGGCCCGCATGCCAATGCGGATCTGCTCTTCAAAATTGGCAACGGCGTGTTCAATGCGCAGTTTAAAACCCACGCACCAATGTTGACTGGATCAGCACAAGCGAGGAAAATCTCGACCGCTATCTCGATGATCCGCTCTGTGGATTTAACTTCAAGCTCGGCGGCACACGCGATGTAGTGCGTATTTTAATGGAGGTCAGCCGCAAGGATTGGGCGCAGAAGGTGCCTCAGGATCTGCCCATTATGCTGATCTCCGGCGCGAAAGATTCCGTTGGCTTCAACGGCAGAGGCGTTTTGGCTGTGTCGGATAATCTGGAGCTTGCAGGCAATGAGCCGACGGTGATCCTCTACCCGAACGACCGGCACGAAATTCTCAACGAAGATGACCACGAAAAGATTTATAACGATATCATGAAGTGGCTAGACGGTGTATTGGCGGCGAGGGAAGAGCAGAAAGCCTGAGAAATAAAACAATAGAATATGAAAAAATGGACGTATGCAAATGAATCTCAAAATGCATACGTCCGTTTTCTAAATTTGCTCAGTGCGAATCGGAATCAAACATCAACATATAGGGAGGTTCGCACCAAAATCAAAAGGGAATATTGGAATAAATATCCCAAATGAGAGAATTTACATCGAGTTCTCTTGCTTTTTTTCTGTAAAATATGTTGTAATAGAGATGCTTAAGAGACGAAAAATGGTTTCTTTTTTGCTGTCTCCGCCCACACGGGCGGAGTGGATTGAAATACCTCCACGCGCAGCGGCGTGGAGGTACTTTTACGTCTCCGCCCACACGGGCGGAGTGGATTGAAATGGGCTTTGCGCTGGGCGTTTACCATACCAACTTCCTGTCTCCGCCCACACGGGCGGAGTGGATTGAAATTCATAAACGTAAGTATCTTTGTTATTTAGGTAACGTCTCCGCCCACACGGGCGGAGTGGATTGAAATGGTTTTAGCGGCTCTGGCCTTAATCTTTGTAACAGTCTCCGCCCACACGGGCGGAGTGGATTGAAATGCCCGTTACGGTAAGTCGGAGCCCTTTCAACAGGTCTCCGCCCACACGGGCGGAGTGGATTGAAATCATTTTAACCCTCCTAATAATAGACACACGCCTCGTCTCCGCCCACACGGGCGGAGTGGATTGAAATACTTACGTTTATGCTGACCGTAGACAAGCCGGGACGTCTCCGCCCACACGGGCGGAGTGGATTGAAATATCAATCAGGATTTCGCCAACACTGGCCGGGGCGTCTCCGCCCACACGGGCGGAGTGGATTGAAATCGGTGTGCCTGTGCGGAATGGACGCTTCTATTCCGTCTCCGCCCACACGGGCGGGTGGATTGAAATCTGCTTTTTACCTGGTATTCATGCGCCAAATACGTCTCCGCCCACACGGGCGGAGTGGATTGAAATAACCAAGGCCTGAACGCAATCACTGGCTCCCTGAGTCTCCGCCCACACGGGCGGAGTGGATGAAATAAATTGGATCTACAGCTCTTTGCTAAGGGCGTGGTCTCCGCCCACACGGGTGGAGTGGATTGAAATCATTTGCCAAAGCATGATTTGCACATCTGCGATCGTCTCCGCCCACACGGGCGGAGTGGATTGAAATAGGTCTTATGAGGGGTATATAAAACGCTTGGAAAAGTCTCCGCCCACACGGGCGGAGTGGATTGAAATCAGCTTGCGGTGTCGATGCCCCGCACCGCAGAGACAGTCTCCGCCCACACGGGCGGAGTGGATTGAAATGAGGGCTACGGCTAGGACAATCCCGGCGCAAAATCTCCACCTTCACAAATGGCTCCTCCAAAGTTTTGGAGGAGCCATTCCTGAAAGCTGACAGGTAGACGTCATATTTTCTATGCTATCCTTTTTTCAAGAAGAAGGTTTCTCATCGGAAACAAAGCGCCACGGATTGCAGATAAAATCCGTTTGTAACTGGGAGAACCTATTTACGAGTCGGTGCTCCGCACAAATGGAATGTTAAAAGCGCCTTCTTCTTCCGCCAGCCGGAATTCGTCACAGAAGAGGTATTCCACTGGGCCGTCGCGGAATGCGGGAGCAAAAAGCCTGAAGTCGATGTATCCGGCGTGCGTTTTGAAACGCTGCGAGAGGGGCTGTGCGTCCAGATAATGCATGTGGGGCCTTATTCCGAAGAGCCTGCGGCTCTTGAGAAAATGCATACATTCCTGCGTGAAAACGGCTGTTCACTTTTAAACGACGAGACACACCGGCACCACGAAATCTATCTGTCCGACCCGCGGCGGACAGCGCCGGAGCGCTTAAAAACCGTGCTGCGGCTGCCCGTCACAAAATAAAATCGACTGCAATCAAAAAATGTGGTATCATACCCTTGTTTCGTGGTATGATACCATTTTTCAACCGATGGATGGGCAAAGGAAGTGCAAAATGGAAGTTTGGGATCTTTACACGGAAGGCCGGATTAAAACAGGAGAAACGCATCTTCGCGGAACAGCGCTCCCAAAAAATCGCTTTCATCTGGTGGTGCATGTATGGATTGGGAATGCGTGAAAGGAGTGTGGAAGGTAGGTCGGTATTGATTTATCTCCTGCGGCCGGGATTTTGGTGGATTCTGAGGTGCGAAAAATTGTAAACGGCACAGTATTCAATGATATTAAAGACGTTTGGCTCTTCCTTACGACGGGGAGATTTTGCTGGAAAACGCAACGACCGACGAGGTGGCAGATGCAAAATGGATGACAAAAAGCGAAATAAAAGAATACTACCGCTCCGGCAAGCTGTGACCTATTGTTAGACAGTATGGTATACTGGATAACAAGTGGGGTGCTTTATTATGCCAAAAGGAATACCGAACAAACGCTACACACCGGAATTCAAGCAAATGGTAGTAGAGACGATGAGAGAGGAACACTTGAGCGTTCGAGAAGCAATGCGAAGATTTGGAATCAATGACCATAAGATCATCGAACGCTGGGAGCGGATCTATCTTGAAGAAGGGGCAGAAGGATTGGCGATAGAACGGCGAGGGCGCAGAAGTACGGGAAGGCCAAAGAAACTGCCAAGCAAAGTGGAAGAGGATTTACTTGCTGAGGTTCAGCGGCTGCGTGCGGAGAATGAATACCTAAAAAATTTGCAAGCCTTGGTTTTGGAGGAAGAGCGACGCCAGCGCAGAAAACGCAGGCAGTCCAAAATCTAAGGCTGAAATATCCTTTACCCCTCCTGCTTGAAATCGCTCAACTGCCTCGTGCCACCTTTTACTACCACCTGAAACGGATGCAAAGGCAGATAAATACGCAGAAGCAAAAAGAAGAAATTCTTACTATCTACTACAGAAAAAAGGCCGGTATGGTTACCGCCGTATTACCGCAGCGTTACACAATAGTGGGATGCATCTGAACCACAAGACGGTGCAGCGACTCATGAAGGAGCTGGGGCTGGTTTGCCGTGTCAGGGTCAAGAAATATCGCTCTTACAAAGGAGAAGTTGGCAAGATCGCACCGAACCTGTTAAACCGGGACTTCCATGCAGAAAGGCCAAGTCAGAAATGGGTCACTGATGTAACGGAGTTCAGCCTGTTTGGTCAAAAGCTCTACCTCTCTCCGATTGTGGATCTGTACAATGGATACCTGGTGAGCTACACCATCTCTGAGCGACCGGTATTAAACATGGTGACAACTATGCTCGCCAAAGCTCTTTGCAGCCATACCGGATGGAACCGGTCTGATTCTCCACTCCGACCAGGGGTGGCAATACCAGCACAAGCAGTACCAGCAGATGCTCAAGGCAAAAAAGGAGTCCGGCAGAGCATGAGCCGAAAAGGAAACTGCCTGGACAATGCAGTCGCAGAAAACTTCTTTGGCTTGCTCAAAAGTGAGCTGCTCTACCTGCAAAAGTTCCATTCTATGGAACACTTCAAACAAGAACTCATTGACTATCTGGATTACTACAATAACCGACGTATCAAGGCAAAGCTAAAGGGCTTGCCGCCTGCTATTCACAGACTACAAGCCCTTTCGGTTGCTTGAACAATTTTTAATCCAAAATATTGTCTAACTTTTGGGGGTCAGTTCACTGGTGCCTACATTGGCTTATTTTTTTGAACGATTTTAATAGAGAGGGACGCCATACAAAAATGGAACGATATACGATACGCAACGAAGATAGGCATCATCCATCCCCTTGATTGCCGATCCCTATCTGCACCCCGCGGAAAATGGCTATGCCGGATTAGCGGCAGAGCGGCTTGCAAAGCTGGAAATACTGTATGAACAACTCACTGCCCAGCAGGAGACGCTCGCCAAAGAGCTCGAAGCACTCCGCCTTGCCGGAAAAATCCGCACGACAAAATTCCAGCAGCTCATGGCCAAAAAGCTCGGATAAAAACATCATTATCCTGCTGGACACCTATGTTTTTGACTCCTCTGTGGAGGAAAAATAACCGGCTGGAAACCGCCAGACTATTTTAGAGGAACCGCTATGATGTTCATCAAACGATAAGTGGAAAGGAAGGACGATTCATCCATGAAAAAAGCAATCAAAACCGCCCTCGCGATCACCTGCGTGGGCTCGCTGCTCACCTGCGCCCTAGCGGGCTGCACCACCACAAAAAGCTATAAAGCTACGGTGGAGGGCAGCGGCTTGTTTGCAAACGACGTATCTACCGCAATGCCGCAAACGGCCGTTCATGATCTTGTATTAGAGCACTTCAGCTCCCCCTCCCCGCTGGAAAAACGCAAAGAAGGCGCTGTTGCTCTTCATGGATGGATGCCGTGCGGATGCGTTGCCTCTATTCGCTGATTACGGGCTGGGCGTGATGACCGCCGCGAAAGACGGAGGCCTGTACCTGACCTATGCGGGCGGCACACAAAAGTCCTTCCGCAGCGATACCGCGCCTGGTTTTTTCTCCATGCTGACTGGCCAGTGGGCGGATCAATACGGTATCACGGATAACGAGCAAAAAAAGAAGTGGAGCCGCTGACTTGCCTGGGCGAGCTTGCGAAACAGGGCAAGGCCGTTTCCTTCCTCGTGCAGTGGCCGACGCATATCAACGTGCAATATAAGGCCGAAATCGACTGGGCCAAAGAAAATCACTATCCCTTGACGGCAAGCTCCTCCGAGAACGACCCCGCGCTCCAAAAGGAAATTTTAAAAAGTATTGCCGAAAAAGACGTTACGGCAGGCCTTTATTGCGAACCGGATAACACCGGCCACGGCATCGGCTTCTCCCCCCGAAATTCCGGAGTATGCCGCCGCAGTCGTCAACACCAACGCCTATATTGAGCAGGCGATCCAAGCCGTTTATGCGCGCGATACCTATGAGCAGGAGGATTGGCTGATTCTCATAACGACAGACCACGGCGGGCACGGAAAAACCACTATCAGGCAACGGCTGTGGAGCGCCTGACTTGGATGGCAATCAATAAGAAGGTGGATTGCAGCAAATATCTTGAGGAAGGCTTTGATTTGAAATAAAAAGATAGCCGTGACCCTTCCTCTTTTCATAAACAGTATATCGCTCTTTGGGATGCGGGTTACGCCAGATCTTGCATTAGAGAAAGGCAGTTGCAAAACACAAAATTTGCAACTGCCTTCTTTGTATCCCTTTTTGTGCTGCTTTTTAAGAACCTCCGGAAATCACCGATTGAATAAACTGTGATAAATAATTCCCCGCCAAAGACACAATTACCTTGGACGTAAGTTCCTTAGCCCCATTCTTAATTAACTCAATTAACTTAGAGACATTTTTATTTTTTATAGGCTTCAGCAAACTTTTAACGGTTCTTGCCTCCTGACCGTCGGGATGTATTTGTTTAAGAAGGGCTTGAATCTCCTTTTCCAGCTGATTCCAGTCAGGGTTATCCAAAAAGCTATTGGGAGACGGAGATACCGTGATATGTATTTCGTTTCCATTCTTGATAACTTTATCAAATACTGATCCTGTTATTACGCTACCATGCAGATCAATTTCCATGATATTCATCCCCATTTTTTTGTGACAGGGCCAAATATGGACCCTGACACCTGGCTTCCTGCATATTTACTATAATTGGTTGCTCATTATATTTACCATTGGCGCAGTCCCGAATAATAGATACTACCCGATCCATAAATGGTATATCACTTCCTACAAAAAGAAAGCGTCGTTCCCGCATTCATCGTAATATTTAAATACTTACTTCTTTTATTATATTGCACTTCTTGATACCAATTGTAAATTAATATGCATCCCAAAATAAGAGGTATAAGCCCAATGATAACAACTGATAGTACGAGGCCGATTAAAATCATTAATATTGCCACTTTGGGAAACTCCGGCGTTGGTAGCGGGCCTACGGACACCTGAGAAATATTTCGTATTAATATAAAAAGAGTCTCTATAAAATAATACGTCTTTCTCAATTGTAAACCCTTTTTCGTGTAGTATGGGTTCCTCCTTTTTAAACAGTTTACTAATTTTAAAATCTACCATATTTAACCCTCCTTTGTCATTTATATTACACGATTGTCTAAAAAAATATCTATAGTTTTACAAAAAAAGGGTTATTTTCTACATTATATCAATAATCTGTATTTTGCACAAAAGTAATTATGATTATATATATATAATATCCACTAATATATGATATTATCTAATCTGCTCATAAATCTGCCGGATTTCCGCCAAAATCTCCGTATGGGTAAAATCCCTGTGATGCACCATATTAATAGAGCGAGTCATCCTAAAATTTTCAATCGGAATCACAGAGAGCGAGCCTGTATGCTCTGCATCAATGCAGGCACTGTGTGCGATGACGGATACGCCAAGGTTGGAAGCAACCAGTTCCTTGATGGTGGCAACATTGTCAATCTCCATGATCACATGAAAGCTCTTTAAACTTTCCGAGCAGCTCAGGAGATAATTTTCAAACAGCTTACGCGTGCCCGCCTGCCGTGAGCGCAAAATCAGCCTTTGACCTTTGAGCTCCTCCAGGCTCACGCTCCCCCGCCGGGCAAAGGGATGCTGCGGGGAGACGATCAGGCAGAGGTAATCCGTGTCGAGCAATACCTGCGTTAAATTTTCATCCGAATGCTGCCTTCAACAATACCAATATCCACTTCATAGGACTTTAACATATTATAAATATTTTTATCGTATCTGTAACGATTGTTATGCTGGTATCTGGATGAAGGTTACAATAGGTGGCCATGACACGCGGCACCAGGTTCTCCTCAGCGGTAGGCGTAATCCCCACGGTGAATCGAGAAAGGCCGTTGCGATAATCCTCCAGGCTTTGAATCACATTGTTCTCCAACGCCTGCATCCGGCGTGCATATTTGACAAGAATGCCGCCCTCCGGCGTTAATTTAAGCTGTTTCGTGCTCCGGTAAAAAACGCGCGCCGTATTCCTGCTCAAGCTGCCGGATATGATGGCTAACGGCGGGCTGTGTCAGTGACAGCACGCGCGCCGCCTTGGTGTAACTGCCCGCCTCCATCAGCGTCAGCAGGGTGTGCAATCTCGTATCGATCATGGCGGATTTTCCTCTTTCCTAACGCTACTATTCATTTTATTTATATGATTATCAATCTTTATAATTTGATTTTATCAGAAATTATCTTTATAATCAATCCATTCGGTATGTTTCCGTTCGTTTCATGATAGCGCATACCCTATAAAAGTTCGCATGTCAAACCGTCTTTCCATTTCAAAAGACGGCTCCGGTTTTAGGCCGCAAGCAGGCTGCGGCTATTTTTACGTTGAGAGGGAGTGGAAGGTTGCATGGCTGCTTTTCTGCTGCAACAAGGGGAATATCTGCTGCGCATCCTCATCGGTGCAATCTGCGGGGCGGCAATCGGATATGAGCGCAAAAGCAGGATGAAAGAGGCCGGTGTGCGCACCCATTTAATCGTAGCGCTCGGCTCTACCATGATGATGCTGGTATCAAAATATGGCTTTTTTCGACGTTGTCACAATGCAGGGCATCAGCCTGGACGCCTCCCGTATTGCCGCTAACATCATCACGGGCGTAAGCTTCCTGGGCGCTGGGGTCATCTTTGTGCGCAATCGTTCCATCAGCGGCCTGACCACCGCCGCCGGAATCTGGGCTACCTCTGGCGTGGGGCTTGCCATCGGCGCAGGGATGTATATCGTGGGCGTTTTGCAACGCTGATGATTATCGTGCTCCAGGTGCTGCTGCACAAGCGCCTTTTGTTTTTGGAAGGTCCGCAGAGTGAACAGATCTCGATCACAATGGAAAGAGGGCTAGAGCCCTTTCAAATGCTGCGGGATAATCTGGAGAGCATCAACGTTCAGATTTTAGAAGTAAAAACGCAGAAGAACAAGGATGATACCGTATCGCTTGAGCTTGCCGTGCGTGTGGATCAGTCCCTAACCGTAACCGAAATTCTTGCCTGCTTTCAGGAAAACCCGTATATCCGCGCGTTGGATATTTAACGTTTTGTTTGCCGACTCAATATTCCTTTGGAGAAGCTGTGCACGAGCAGTCGTGCGCGGCTTCTTCTATTTTCCCAGGCGGGAGGAAATCCTTACCCTTTGCTTGTTTTTTCGGCTCGTTTCGATTATACTGGAATCTGATTAAAATTGTAATGGAAATGGAAGAATGCCCTCTATGAAAGCCGCATTTTACACCCTTGGCTGCAAGGTGAATCAATATGAAACACAGGCCCTATCCGAGCAGTTTCGAGCAAAAGGGTTTCAAATCGTTCCCCCAGAGGAGGAGGCGGACGTTTACCTTGTCAACTCCTGCACAGTAACCGGCACAGGCGATCAAAAATCGCGCCAGGCGGTGCGCCGTTTCAAACGGCTGCATCCGCAGAGCATCGTTGTGCTGACGGGGTGCATGCCGCAGGCCTATCCGGATCAGGCCAACACCCTTGCCCAGGCGGATATTGTCACAGGCAACCGCGATAGCGAAAAAAAATCCTTGACGCGATCGATGAATACCAGCTCACTGGCAAGCGTATTTTTCGGGTGGCTCCCCATGAAACGGGCGAACCCTTCCACGGCGGCAGCATCTCCGGCTTTCAGGGGCATACGCGCGCCTTTGTCAAAATTCAGGATGGCTGCGACCGCTTCTGTTCCTATTGCATCATCCCCACTTCGCGCGGAAGAGTACGCTCAAAGCCGCTCGGCGAGCTGGAGGCAGAGCTTATCCGGCTTCGGGATTCGGGCTTTTTGGAGATTGTGCTCGTGGGAATCAATCTCTCCTCCTATGGGAAGGATTTCTCCCGTTCCATCTGCGATGCGGTGGAACGTGCCTGCACGGTAGACGGTATCCTGCGCGTGCGCCCGGCTCCCTGGAGCCGGATCATCTCACGCCGGAGGTAGTGGCGCGGCTTTCGAAGTGTGAAAAGCTCTGCCCACAATTCCACCTCTCCCTCCAAAGCGGCTGTGATGCAACGCTCCGCCGCATGAACCGGCATTACACCTGCGCGGAATATGAAGCGCTTTGCGGCAGCCTGCGAAGCTATTTCCCACATGCCGCGATTACGACCGATATCATGACCGGTTTCCCGGGGAAAGCGAAGCGGAATTTGATGCTTCGCTCGCCTTCGCGCATAAAATCGGATTTGAAAAAATTCATGTATTCCCCTACTCCTCCCGTCCCGGCACAAAAGCTGCTGCCTTACCGCAATTATCCAAAGCGGTGAAGGAAGAGCGCGCCCGCCGGATGCGGGAGGCATGGCGGACGACATGCGGCGGCGCTTTCTGACAGGCGAGATGGGCAAGCGTTTTCCCGTCCTTTTGAAACAACCGCGCCGGACGGCTTTCTGGAGGGTTACACGCCAAACTATACGCCCGTGCGCGTATGCGCCCCAAAGGAGCTTTGTGGCACAGTCCGGGAGGTTACGATCACCGGGGTTGCCGAGGATGGCTGCACAGGGATTCTTAACAAATAAGCAAGGTTCATCTCACTATTTTATAAGGAGGTGTTTCTATGGAATTAACACCCGCACTCGCCTCCCATCTGACAAAGGCGCAATCTCACCTTACGCATCTTCCAGGCCTTTATGAACTCTACCGCACCTGCTTCGCAAGCACCTGTGAAACAACGGCAAAGCTGCTGGCCGGCGGGGAAGCATTTGTTTTCACGGGAGACATCCCCGCCATGTGGCTGCGTGACTCCAGCGCGCAAGTGCGCCACTATCTTCCCTTTGCGGGGGAGGATACGCAGCTGCAAGCCCTGCTGGAAGGGCTCATTTCGCGGCAGGCGAAATATATCTGTATCGACCCCTATGCCAACGCCTTTAATGAAAATCCGGACAACAGCCGCTGGGATGAGGACGAAACCGTTCTCACGCCGTGGACTTGGGAGAGGAAGTATGAAACGGATTCTCTGTGCTACCCGGTTTGGCTCGCATGGTCTTATTGGCAAGCAACAGGCCGCACACAGGTGTTCACGCCGCAATGGCGAGAGGCCGCCTACAAAATTCTCGACATACTGCGCACAGAGCAGAGCCACCGTGAGCAATCGCCTTACCGATTCATCCGGCCATGGGCAGTTGAACAGGGCAATGCGCGGGAAACGCTGCAAAACAACGGCCTTGGCACGCCCATAGGATATACCGGAATGACTTGGTCCGGTTTTCGGCCGTCGGACGATGCATGTGAATATCATTACCTGATTCCCGCAAACTGCTTCGCCGCAGTGATCCTCGGCGAGCTTGCTGCAATTGCGCGGGAAGCCTGGCAGGATGAGGCTTTTGCGCTGGAAGCGCTGCGCGTGCGGCGCGAAATCGTGCAAGGGATCGAAGCATACGGCATTGTCCACCACCCACGCTTTGGCAGGATATATGCCTATGAAGCGGACGGGCTAGGCCATTTCCGCCTGATGGACGACGCCAATGTGCCAAGCCTTCTCTCCCTCCCTACCTTGGCTATCTCCCGCCGGAGGATCCCGTTTACCAAAACACGGGGGCATGGCTTCTCAGCGAGGAAAATCCTTGCTATTTCCAGGGGAAAGCTGCCTGCGGCGTGGGCAGCGAGCATACCGCGGCGGGCTATGTGTGGCCAATTGCCCTTGCGATGCAGGGGCTGACGGCAAACTGTTTTGAGGAAAAGGAACGGATTATCCGTTTATTATTGGGTACAACAGCCGGATGCGGCCGGATGCATGAGAGCTTCTATGCAGACGATCCCTCCCAGTTTACTCGGCCTTGGTTCTCCTGGGCGGACAGTCTCTGCGCAGAATTGATCTATGAAACCTATCTGAAAGAAACGCTATAAAGGAGGCAATGAACATGGGTTATTTTGAAGAGCAATTTGGGATGCATGTGCAGAGCAAAACGAAAGAGAGCCAGACGGCGGTTTTTGGAGACGTGCGCATCAGTGTTTTGACCAGCCGCCTACTACGGGTGGAAACAATGAATGCTGCCAAGGCTTTCTGCGATCAGCCGACGCAGAAGGTTTGGTATCGTGATTTCGAGCAACCGCGGTTTGATGCTTCGCAGGAAGGGCAGATGCTTACCGTGCGCACGGAGCAGGCCATTTTCCACTATAACCTGCGCAGAAAGAGAATGGAGAGCATCACCCTGCGGGGCGGCAGGACGGTAACGGATTTTGAGAGCGGCAACCTGCGCGGCACGGCCCGCACGCTCGATCAATCCACCGGATCCGTTCCGCTTACCAAAGGCGTTATTTCCAAAGACGGCGTTGCAACGCTCGATGACAGCGCCTCTCTCCTTCTGCTGGAGGATGGCCGGATCACACCGCGCCAAAAGGGCGGCTCCGATCTTTATTTCTTTGCCTATGGGCATGATTACCGCGGCTGCATCCGTGACCTGTTCCGCCTGACGGGGCCGGTTCCGCTCGTTCCGCGCTGGTGCCTGGGCAACTGGTGGAGCCGGTATAAAGCGTATTCCCAAGAGGAATACACCACCCTAATGCAGCGCTTTATTGATGAAAAAATCCCGATCACTGTGGCAACCATCGATATGGATTGGCATTGGACAGATGTGAAACGCCGTTTTGGCAAAGGACCCGCGCGGCGTTCCTCCCATTCTTCCCCAGTGGATGCTTGGTTTGACGCCATGTCCAACGGCGGATGGACGGGCTACAGCTGGAATACAGAGCTGTTCCCAGATTATCGCGCCTTCCTTTGCTGGCTCAAGGAACAAAATTTCCACACAACGCTCAACATCCATCCCGCAGGCGGCGTGCGCAGCTTTGAGGATTGTTACAAAACGATGGCCGGGCAATGGGGATCGACCCGGCTTCCGGCGATCCTGTTGAATTTGACATTACAGATCCAAAATTCATTGAGGCCTATTTCCAGTGCCTCCACCACCCCTATGAACAGGAAGGTGTGGATTTCTGGTGGATCGACTGGCAGCAGGGTAGTCAATCCAAAATCAAGGGCCTTGACCCGCTCTGGGCTCTGAATCACTACCACTATCTCGATAACCGCCGCGGAAATCGGCGTCCGCTGATCCTTTCCCGCTATGCGGAGATTGGCAGCCATCGCTATCCGCTTGGCTTTTCGGGCGATTCGAAAATCAGCTGGGAGGTGCTCGACTTCCAGCCATATTTTACCGCCAATGCATCCAATGCGGGTTATACTTGGTGGAGCCACGATATCGGCGGCCATCATCAGGGCGAGAAAGACGACGAGCTTTATCTCAGGTGGGTGCAGCTTGGCGTATTCAGCCCGATCATGCGGCTGCATTCCACAAGCAACCCCTTTATGGGCAAAGAGCCATGGAATTACCGCTGGGATGTATACGCCCTCTCGAAGGAATATCTGCGCCTGCGCCATCGGCTAATCCCCTATCTCTACACCATGAATTGGCGCACCCACAGCGAGGGGCGCGCACTGTGCGAGCCAATGTATTACGAATGGCCGGAGCATGCGGAGGCATATACCGTGCCAAATGAATTCCTGTTTGGCAGCGAGCTGATTGTTGCGCCCATCACCCAGCCGGTAGATTCCAAAACCAATCTTGCAGGCGTGCGCGTCTGGCTGCCGCGCGGCCGCTGGACGGATCTTTTCACAAAGCGTATTTATGAGGGCGGGCGGTTTATCACCATGTACCGCGGTGTAGAAAGCATTCCCGTCCTCGCCAAAGAGGGCGCAATCATTCCCATGAGCACGCAGGGCGAACAGAATGACTGGAAGAACCCAGCGAAGCTCGATCTGATGATTTTCCGGGGCAACAACAGTTTCACCCTCTATGAGGATGATGGTGAAACAAACGATTTTGAACAGGGATGCTATGCAAAAACCACCTTCCGGATGAAAGAGGGCGGAGGGGATCTGCTCTTCACCGTGCTGCCCGCCCAGGGGGAACCGTCGCTTCTGCCCACCAAGCGGGAGCTGCGCCTGATCTTTGCTGATCTTTCCGGCTGCGGAGAAATAAAGGCTGAGCGCAACGGCGCTTTGATCCATTGTGAGCCTGTATTGGAAAACGGGGAGCTTTTGCCTCCTGATTCCCGATTTGCGCCCCTCAGACCGGCTGGATCTCACGCTCAAGCAGATCGTCCGGCGTGGCAATGCCGACCAGAGCCAAGAGCTAATTACCCTGATTTCAAAAATTCCAGGCAAGCTTTTTTCCTGGAAAAGCAACACATTCTCCGCCTTCCTCAAGGACCCAAATCGAAAAATCCCGGCAGGCGCCCCATTTGAAGGCCCTATCCGGGAAATTCTCGAATTAAAATAATGGATAAAAAGCATTCGCTATCAAAACGGATTTTTCGTGTAGTGCATGCGTTCCATACAGTTTGCGCAAATATAGCGCCTGCCGATCCGTTTTAAGTTCTCTGTGCCATAGCAATATGCGCAGCGCGGCGAATCTGATGTTAGCACAATCTCGCCGGCATTGTTGATTCTTACAGTCAGTTGGTCGCCCGGCTTCAATTTTAAAAGATCCCGCAGCTCTTGCGGCAGCGCGATCCTTCCCATTTCGTCGATTGGCCTTTTCGTCGCAGTAAAAACGTACAACCGCATGCACCCCTCTCAATTCTGTGATAAATTTTTGCCGGGCATTTCACACCAATGGTGCAAAATGCCCGGTTCTTGTGAAAAGCGGATACACTCCTGGAACAATAAGCCTCTTGTAACGGTAAATCAGAGACATTTATTCCGCATTTTCACAATTTCGCCCTTCATAGGCGGTAAGTGATTGTAAAAATTGGTATATTATTCCCCGCTCTCAATTATACTCCTTTTGTTTAAAAAATTTGTCGAAATATAGAATAATAAATCTGATATCATCAAAAAAAATTGCCGTAATTTTTGAGAGCTTCCATCCAGTGTTTTGAAAGGCCTGATTTTTAATCATTGGAAAAGTGAAGCTTTCAAAAGGGCCTGATGCGCTATTCCCCAGGAGTTTTCTGTTTTCCGGTCAGGCAGAGCGGAAAATTAACATTGCAAAGAACTTCTGCCACGCAGAGAAAGGATGGTCATACGCTTGAAAATTGGTTCTATCACACTCGCATCTGCCGCTGCACTCGCACCGATGGCCGGGGTGGCAGACCGCGCCTTTCGCGAGCTCTGTGTCCGTTTTGGTGCGGCCTATGTCGTTGGTGAAATGGTGAGCGCCAAAGGCATTACAATGGGTGACCGAAAGAGCGCCGAGCTCCTCTCCCTATCGGAGGCGGAACGCCCGCAGCGATCCAGCTCTTTGGCGACGATCCTTCCATCATGGCAGAAGCCGCCCAAAAGCGCTTTTCTACCGCCCACAGGCAATTGATATCAACATGGGCTGCCCTGCGCCGAAAGTCGTGCGCAGCGGGGGCGGCTCTTCCCCTTATGCGCCGCCCGGAAACGGCTCAGGCGGTCGTAGAAGCAGCCGTGCGGGCCGTTGATATCCCGGTAACGGTAAAAATCCGTGCCGGTTGGGAGGAAAAGGAGAAAAACGCCGTAGAGATTGCAAAGCGTTGCGAGGCGGCTGGGGCTGCGGCGATTACGGTTCATGGCCGCACCCGCGAGCAGATGTATGCCCCGCCCGTTGATCTGGAGATCATCCGGCAGGTAAAGCAGGCTGTTTCCATCCCCGTCATCGGCAATGGCGACGTCTGCGATGCCAAAAGCGCAGCACAGATGCTGGAGGAAACAGGCTGCGACCTCGTTATGGTCGGGCGCGGCGCATTGGGCAGGCCATGGATCTTTGCTCAAATAAGCGCATATCTAAAAACAGGGGTGCTTCTCCCCGATCCTCCGGTGGCGGAGCGGATGCACATTATGATCGAGCACATTCACACATTGAGCAAATACAAAGGCACGCGCACCGGCATGCTACAGGCACGCACACATGCGGCTTGGTATATGAAGGGCCTGCACGGAGCGGCAGCCTACCGCCGTGAAATCGGCGCACTGGAAAGCATGGAGCAGCTTGAACTACTCGCCTGCAAGGTGATCCGCAGCCAAGAGGAACTGACTTTGACGGAATAGCGGTTCTGTGGTATACTCCTCTCACAACGAAAGAATCAGGCAAAACGAAAGGATTGGATCCATGGCAAACAAGATAAAAATTACAGTCGACAGCACCTGCGATATGACGCCGGAGCTGTGCAGGCAATACGACGTGACAAAAATCCCCTGAGCATCTTGCTCGGCGCGCAGGCGCATGACGACGGCATTGACATCACGCCGGATGACATCTACGCGTATTATGAGCGCACCGGCACTACGGCAAAAACAGCTGCCGTCCCGCCGAGCGCTTATCTCTCCCTCTTTGAGAAATATACCAAAGAGGGCTATGAAGTAGTCCATCTAGGGTTCACGGCGAAGCTGTCCTCCTCTTTCAAAATGCAGTGCTTGCAGCGGGCGAGTTGGAAGGCGTTTTCCCTGTGGATACCAAAAGCCTTTGCACTGGTATGGCGCTGCTCGTCATCAAAGCCTGCGAAATGCGGGATGCCGGGTTCCCGGCCAAAGAGATTGCCGAACAGATTGCCCTGCTGCGTGAAAAGGTGCATACCACCTTTATCCTCAACACACTCGATTATCTGAGCCGGGGCGGCCGATGCTCTGCTGTGACAGCCTTTGGCGCCAATTTGCTGAGCATCAAGCCGAGCATTGAAATGGTAGACGGCGCGCTGGAGGTCGGCAAAAAATACCGTGGGAAAATTGAAACAGTCTACGGCCAGTATATTCGAGACCAGCTTTCCGATCCGGACAAGCTCGATTTGAGCCGGGCGTTTCTTTCTCATTCCGGCGGCGGAATTTCTGAGGAAACATTACAGGCCATGAAGAAGGAAATTTTGAGGTGCGCACCCTTTCAAGAGGTACAGATCATCCGAGCGGGCTGTACGCTTTCCGCACACTGTGGGCCTAAAACCGCCACGGTTATGTTTATGGAAAAATAAAGAATTTATATACAGCATATTTCAATGCAATATTTCACAAATAATATCAATGAACGGAGTGCAACGCCACGGTGTTGCACTCCGCCTTTTTTACAAAACTTTAATCTTTTTTATTATGGCGGGAATACTTGAAATCGATCACATTTCGCGTTAACATGGACAAGATCACGATTAAAAAGGAGGAATAGTTTCGCCTATGGCATCACAAAAAAAATTATGCGTCCGGTCGGATGGAAGCTTCAAGGTGATGCAAATTGCCGATTTGCAGGAGATTCCCGCCATTTCGCCTGATACGCTCAAGCTCATGAACGCTGCGCTTGACCGGGAAAAGCCAGATCTTGTCGTCTTTACAGGAGATCAGATCAAAGGCTACGGCATCACCTTCCGGGGCGGCGACCGCAAGAAAAAGGTGGAGGATACCCTGCACCGGCTGCTGGAGCCAGTGGTCAGACGTAATATTCCCTTTGCCCCGCTCTTTGGTAATCACGACGGGCAGGTGGGCTGCACTAACCAGGAGCAGATGCAGATTTATCAGCGTTATGAGCAATGCGTTGGCATGGACGACCCGGCATTACCCGGCTGTGGCACCTATGATCTGCCCATTTATTCCAACGATGGGCAAAAAATTCTTTTTAACCTTTATCTCATCGATTCACACGGTAGCGCGAAGGGTGGCGGCTATGCGCCGGTTGATCCGAAGCAGATTGAATGGTATCGCGCAACGCGTGACCGCCTCACGCAGGAAAACAACGGCGAGCCGGTTCCCTCCCTTGTATTCCAGCACATCCCCGTGCCAGAGTATTACAACGTGCTTTTTACAGGTGCCGCACAAAACGCCCGGCGCGGTGCGTGCTTACCGCACGCACAAAAATGAATCCTATATCTTGAATCCGGACATGGTGGATGCAGGCGGCTTCATGCGGGAATCCCCTGCGATTCCGGATATTAACACGGGGGAATTCGACGCGATTGCGGAGAAAGGCGACGTGATGGCTATGTTCGTCGGGCATGACCATATCAACAGCTTTGTCGGCCACTATCAAAACGTCGATCTCGTATACACACCAGGCAGCGGCTTCAATGTTTACGGCCCCGGCGTGGAACGGGCGGTGCGTGTGATCGAGCTGAATGAAAACCAGCCGCACGCCTATGAGAGCCATACGCTCAGCTATGAAGAGCTGTTCGGCAAAAAGGTTTCAAACCCTGTTAAGGACTTTTTCTACGTCCATTCCCCGACGACGCCAGAGGCAGCTGTCCCGTTGATTCTCAAAACGCTGGGCGTGGTCACCGCTTCAGTAGCCTTCATCGTCCTATTGAAAAAGCTTCTATCATAGATCGTTCCTCCGTGGAGTACCGGAATGAAAAATCAATGCTATCTTGCAGCAGAAAGGAACTATATATGAGCGATTCCAAAACAAACGCAAACGGCCACAGCTTTACTTCAAAGCATGCAGAGCTGTGGAAATTCATCAAGTTTTCCTTTGCAGGCGGCCTGTCTACGATCGTTGAGCTGGTCATCCACTATATTTTGCAGGCCTGGGTGTTTCAGCCGCTCAACGACGGCCCGTTTCAATTTTGGATTTTTCCCTTTGAGGGCAAGGGTTACATGTGGGCTTTTATCGTTTCCACCTCTATCGGCTATGCCATCGCCTTTGTGCTCAACCGCAAAGTGACCTTCCAGGCGGATGCAAACCCGACGCTGAGCATCATTCTCTACCTCCTGATGGTTTTGTTTACGATCTGCGCAACCACCTTGATCGGCAACGCGGTCATCACATTTTTTCACACAGCGCGGCATGGCCACCTTCGGTGACATCATCGGAAAGCCGTTCGCCGCTCTCCTTGCAACTGTATGGACCTACCCCTGCAATCGCTTCCTGATCCACCGCAAAAAGAAAGCAAACTAAAAAAACATTCCCATATGATATAGGGCTCAAAAATATCTCCTTTCTGTTTGTATCCCAACAGAAAGGAGATATTTATTACGAAGCACAGCGAGTAATAAAGCAAGACCTGCCGCAGCCACATAGAACAAAGAGATACGCGCTGCTCACGGGTGCACATGACTACCGGCTATTTTTTATGAATTCATATGGATCCGCCATACTGCACACGTTATAGCGTCAGCTCTGTATAGACAGCACTGGTCAATTCCCGCAGCTGCTCCGGTTCGACGAGCACCATTTCCCCGCGTGTGCCCGCGCTGACAGAAATTCGTTCCCATTTTTGTGCAGAAGCGTCGAAAAAGGTCGGGAACTTTTTCTTCATGCCCACCGGCGAGCAGCCGCCGCGCAGATAGCCCGTCACAGGCAGCAAATCCTTCATGGGGAGCATCTCCGCCTTTTTATCCCCAACCGCCTTCGCTGCCTTTTTTTCAAGTCGACTTCCTGATCCACCGGGATGCAGCAAACGAAATAGCCGGTTTTAGCTCCGCGCAGCACCAGGGTTTTAAACACTTGACCCGCCGGTAGCCCCAACACCGCGGCAGCGTGCGTGCCGGAGAGGTCGCTCTCATCCACCGGATACATGCGCGCCTCATAGTCAATGCCCGCCTGCTCCAACAAGCGGATTGCATTCGTCTTTTTCATGATTTCAGTCCAATCCTTTCCACGAGCCAGCCGGTTAAACCTGCCCTAAAATTTCACCGATCCTCCCATGCAGCACCAGATCGGCGCTCCCATCAAGCGGCGTTTGATCCCGGTTAATGAGCACTAATCGGTTTCCGGCATAGTAACGCACCAGTCCCGCAGCGGGATAAACCGCGAGCGAAGTTCCGCCCACGATGAAAAAGATCAGCATTGGCAATGGCACGGGCAGCTCCTTCCATCGTCCGCTGATCCAGCCCCTCTTCATAGAGCACAACGTCCGGCTTAATGATCCCGCCGCACACGCAGCGTGGAATGCCGTCGCTTTCCTGAATTGCCTCCACCTCATAAAACTTGCCACAGCGCATGCAGGTGTTGCGCAAAACGCTTCCATGCAGCTCATAAACCTGCTTGCTGCCCGCCGCCTGGTGCAGCCCGTCGATATTCTGGGTGACAACGGCCTTCAGCTTCCCCTCCCGCTCCCACTGGGCAAGCTTGCGGTGCGCCGCGTTGGGTTTCGCGGTCAGGCAAAGCATTTTAGCGCGGTAAAACTGAAAAAATTCCTCCGGCCGTTTCATAAAGAAGGTATGGCTCAAAATCTCCTCCGGTGGGTAATCATATTGCTGGCGGTAGAGCCCATTCGTGCTACGAAAATCCGGAATGCCGCTCTCAGTGGATACGCCCGCGCCGCCAAAAAAGACAATGCTGCCGCTCTCCCGCACCCAGTCCTTGAAAAGCCTCATTTTCTGATCCATCACAATGCCCTCCCCATAGAAAAGGACTGTTGCAAAGTGAAATATTTTGCAACAGTCCCCCTATTCTGCACATATCATGCATAATGCAACGCGCCCTTTGTGAGATATCATGAGCGCTCAAACAGGTTTCCACCTGTGCAGTCAATCGCTACCGTCAGCGGAAACTCTTTGAAATGCAGCTTTTTGACCGATTCACAGCCCAAATCCTCATAGGCGATCACATCGCAGGAATCAATGCACTTTGCCGCCAGCGCGCCAGCGCCGCCAACCGCGCAGAGATATACGGCCCCGTTTTTGCAAATCGCTTCGCACACGGCCTGGCTGCGCTCCCCTTTGCCGATCATGGCGGCAATCCCATGATCCAATAAATCAGGAGTATAAACATCCATCCGGCCGGAGGTCGTCGGCCCACAACTCCCGATCGGCAAATGAGCCGGGGCGGGGTGGGGCCAGCATAATAGACCACCGCCCCTCAAGCGCAAAGGGCAATGGTTCTCCCGCCTCAAGCGCCTGCGCAATCCGTTTATGCGCCGCGTCCCTTGCGGTATAAGCCGTGCCGGAAAGCAAAACACGATCGCCCGCGCGCAGGCTGGGCGCCGCCTCTTTCAGCTGTGCACAATCCAGATGATAGACTGCCATGCTGTGACACCTCTATGTATCAATCTTTCTTATTCTTCCGAAAACATACTTTCATTGGAAATCACATCGATAAACCGGCTGTAATCTATCCCGCTATCCGGCTCACGCGGACTCTGCTGTGGGGGAACAGGCTTGTCCTCCCTGTGAGGCTCCGGCGCACTTTCCTGCGGCACGGCTTCCGCCTGCTGCTGCATTTCTTCCAGCTCTGGCTCCACGGCCCCTTCCGGCCGCACAGGGTCGCTCACCGGCAGATCACTGGCATGCGCGTCTTCCGGTGGCGGCGCTTCTGCTCGCAATGCCTGCTCCGCTTCCGCTACATTGCGGCGAATGTTCGCTTGCAGCTGCTCGCCCGCCTCCTGTAGGGGAAGAGGAAAGCGCCTGAATCTTGGCCGACACCTCGTTGAACAGGCTTTGATACCTTCCCTGTGCGGATTCGGCATCCACTGAGAGAATATTAATATGGTTCGTGGCTTGGTCGATCACCAGGGAGGCCTGCTGCGTGATGCGCTCTGCCTCCTGTTTCGCTTGGGAGATGATCCGATTGGAATACATATGCGCGCTGACCATAAGTGAACCGATCTGCGTTTCCACTGCTTGCAGCTTAGATTTATCCGCATCATAGCTGGAAAGGCGGGCATCCAAGCGCCGCACTTGCTCTTGTGCCTGCTGCAACCGCGCCTGATGAGCCTGGCCGTCCGCCGCCAGGCGGGAGGCCTCCTCCGTTTTTTTTGCTTGAGCTGCGCCTCCAGCACCTGAACGCGCCGCTGTGCATCCTGAAGCTGCCGGGTCGCCTGATCAAGCTTCATATTCGTCTCCAGCGCTGACTGCTTCATCATTTCAATATAGCGCAGAACATCCTCTTTATTAAAACCGCCCCATGCGGCATTGCGGAATTGGGCTTCCTCTCCCATGGCGTGTGCCTCCCGTTACCATTCTTCTCTTTTATTATAACAGTAGATAGGAGGAAAAACAACTGCCGTTTCTCTGTTTTTTAAACTTTTTCTCCCACCATATCCATAAATTGATTCTCATCAATCACCGGAATGCCCAGATCATTTGCCTTTTTCAGCTTGCTACCCGCCTCCTCGCCCGCAAGGGACAAAAGAGGTTTTCTTCGATACGGAGGAAGATACCTTTCCCCCGCTTTTTTCAATCATCTCAGAGGCTTGCGCACGGGTCAGGCTGGGCAATGTGCCGGTCAAAACAAAGGTTTTTCCGGCCAGCGTATCGCTCTGCGGCTTTTCGAGCGATTCCATATGAACTCCATAGCCGCGCAGCTCTGCGAGCAGAGCCTTTGTTTGCGGCAGGGCAAAGAAGCTCTCCGCACTTTCGGCCATAATTGCGCCAAATCCATCGATTGCCTCCATCTCTTCCGCCGAGGCCTTTGAAAGCGTTTCCATATCACCAAACCGCAAAGCCAAAAGCTTTGCCGCCTTCTGGCCGATGTGGCGGATGCCTAAGGCAAAAATCAGGCGGGAAAGATCGTTTTGTTTGGAGCGCTCGATCGCCACAATCAGGTTTTCGGCTGATTTTTTGCCCATACGCTCCAATGGCTCCAGCTCCTGAGCGCGCAGCCGGTAAAGATCAGCAGGCGTGCGGACAAGGCCCTGCTCCACAAGCAGCTCAAGCACCGCAGGGCCAAGGCCCTCGATATCCATTGCATCACGAGAACAGAAATGGATTAGAATCCGCATCAACTGCGCGGGGCATTCCGCATTGTTGCAGCGCAGGGCGGATTCCCCTTCCTCCCGGTGCACAGGCGCGCCGCAGGAGGGGCATACCTTCGGCATTTCATAAGGCGCGGCATCCGGCCGGTGAGACACCACAGAGAGCACCTCTGGAATGATATCGCCCGCCTTGCGCACGATCACCGTATCGCCCAATCGGATATCCTTTTCGCGGATCATATCCTCATTGTGGAGTGTTGCGCGGCTGACCGTTGACCCAGCCAGCAGCACCGGCTCAAGCACTGCTGTGGGCGTGAGCACCCCGGTGCGGCCAACGTTAATTTCAATATCGATCAGCTTTGTCTGTTTCTCCTCGGGAGGGTATTTATAGGCCAACGCCCATTTGGGGAATTTAGAGGTACTGCCAAGAGAGATGCGCTCGGCAAAACGATCCACCTTGACGACAGCGCCGTCGATATCAAACGGCAGTGTGCCACGAATTTCACCAATACGCCGGATTTCACCGAGCACGGCCTCAATATCGTCATATCGGCTATAGAACGGGACTGTCTCGAAACCGAGCGCCTTTAAATAATCGAGCGATTCCCGGTGACCGGAGAGCGTTTTTCCCTCAATCTGTTGAATGTTGAACACAAAAATAGAGAGGCCGCGGGAGCCTGTCACACGCGGATCCTTCTGCCTCAGGGAGCCCGCCGCCGCATTGCGGGGATTTTTAAAGGGCTTCTCTTCATTGAGTTCCTGTTGCTCCGTCAGCTTCAAAAAGGATTCCCGCGGCATATACACCTCGCCGCGCACCTCTAAATATGGCAGTATCTCTTTGAGGCGCAACGGAATCGCGCGGATCGTGCGCAGGTTGACCGTGATATCCTCGCCAACCTGTCCATCGCCCCGCGTGGAGCCGCGCACAAACAGGCCGTTTTCATATTCCAACGAAACAGATAACCCATCAATTTTTGGCTCCACCACATATTGAGGATGCTCCACCAATTCCCGCACACGGCGATCAAAATCTCGCACCTCGTCCTCACTGAAGCCATCCTGCAAGCTCTCCATCACCACGGTGTGCGTCACAGGCGTAAACTGGCTATCTGCCCGACCGCCAACGCGCCGGGTCGGCGAATCCGGCGTGATGAGCTCCGGGTGCTCCTGCTCCAGCTCCTCCAGCTCACGCAGCATCTGATCGTATTCATAATCCTCAATCTCGGGGGCATCCTCTTCATAATAGCGTTTGCTATGATAATTGAGCAGACTGCGCAGCTCTTGCACCCGCTTCTGCACCGTTTCAAATCCGGCCATATAAACACCTTCCTGCCAATTGTCATGAGCGCTCCCGTAACGTAACATGCACGGTGTCGCCCGGCGCCTTACCGAGCTTCGCCCGAATCTCCTTGCGCATACCGAGGATATGGCCCGGCGTGTCCATGCGAACTAGGCTGCCGTCGTATGCCACGCCGTCGAAGGTGGCATGCACCTTCACACGGCCTTTACCGAATTCCGCTTTTACATCAAAGGGAATTTGCACATACGCGCCGTCAATATCCGTCACTTTTTGAATGACTGCATCAAATGCATATTCCTTTTCGTTCATGCCTATCCATCCTTTTGGCCAATTCCTTTTCTATTCTTATCTAGTTCAAAAGGAAAAGCGTTCAAACTTTTTTCTATTATGTGTGCGAAAAGGCAGGAATGTGCACCGGCTCCGTTTAAAAAATATTTTCCTGCAAACCTGTAAATTTGCGAAGCAGGGATCAAAAGTATTTTATCTAGTCCCCCGCCTCTGGTTGAGGAACGGCGGCTTGATGAAAAATAGCGTCCTTCCGGCGAAAGATCAGGAAAAAGAGTGCCGCTGCAACCGCACCTGCCGCCTCCGCAATGGGGAAGGCCACCCAGATGCCGTTTAGCCCCATTGTCCGCGAGAGCAGAAAGGCCAGCGGCACAACGACGATCAATTGCCGCATTAAAAAACACAGTCAAGCTGTAGGCGCCTTTGCCGACTGCCTGAAAGAGGTTGGAAAGGATCAGCCCAATTGCAGCGAAAACATAGCTGCAACTGATGATGCGCAGCGCAGGCACGCCAATGCCGAGCATGTCCGGCGAAGCGTCGAAGAGCAGGAGCAGCCTATCCGGCATCAGGGCAAAGAGCAGGTTCCCTGCCGCCATAATCCCCACCGCCACCAGCACGGCGCAGCGGGGTTGCAAGCAGGCGCTTTTGGTTCTGTGCGCCATAATTGTAGCCCATGATAGGCAAAGCGCCTTGCGTCAGGCCGCTGACCGGCATAAACACAAAGGTCTGCAATTTGAAATACACGCCAAACACAGACACCGCCAACTCTGAAAAACGGATCAAGATCGAGTTGAGCAGCGTTACCAGCACAGAGCCAAGCGCATTCATCAGCATAGTAGGCACGCCCACTGCATAAATCTGGGCGACGGCATGTAGATCTGGTTTGAATTTTTTTAGATCCATACGCACATCCTGATCCCGCAAGAAAAACACCAACAGCGAAAGCGTCATCGAAAGCACCTGCCCCAACACCGTGGCGACGGCTGCTCCGCGCACGCCCATCCGCGGCGCGCCAAACAAACCAAAGATCAGGATCGGGTCTAAAATGATATTGGCAATCGCGCCGATTGCCTGAAGCAACATGGGGGCCAGCATCCGCCCCGTCGCCTGAAGCAGCTTTTCCACCATGATGTGAAACAACTGTGCGAAAGCACCAAGCACAACGATATAGCTATAATCGCACGCGAGGCTGAATATCTCGGCAGAATCCGTAAACAACCGAAAAAACGGCCTGATGGCAACCAGGCCGAATATTACAAAGAAAACCGCATGGGCAAAGGATAGCAAAAAGCCGTGGGTCACCGCTGCGTTTGCCGCATCCTGATCCTGCGCGCCAAGCTTGCGCGAAATATAAGAATTCACGCCCACCCCCGTGCCAACCGCCACTGCCAACACAAGGTTTTGCAGCGGAAAGGCTAGGGATACGGCCGTCAGGGCATCTTGGCTGAACCGTGCTACAAACATGCTATCCACAATATTGTACATCGACTGCACCAGCATGGAAAGCATCGGTGGAAAGGCCATAGACATCAGCAGGGGAAATACAGGCTTCGCAGCCATTTTATTGCGCTGTTCGATCTGCTCCAAAGGGAATAAACTTCCTTTCTCGTCATCAGATGGGAGGCAAAACCTCAAAGACATCCAAAGGGGCGGATCTGCCCCGCCCCTTTGGATTCTCATCTGATTGTTCTCAAATGCAGCCCTATCCGAGCTGCTGGAACAGCCAGAAGAGAACCGCTTCTGTTGGGTTATTTTAGCATATCTACACCTGTTTTGCAAGATTCCGCTGGCTCTTCCCTGATCAAATTAAGGGGTATCGGGCCTTCATAGCCCAATGGTGAGGCCTTCTCAGCGGTGTACAGGCCGCTGACGAACAAGCATAAAAAAAGATAGAAAACGGGTGTGCGGCTGCACCCGTTTTTTGTTAAAAAATCTGCTCATGCCACACGCTTCGCCCATCAGCCTGTCCGGCCGATCGAGCTGCGTCCGCTGCCGGAGCCTTACCGGTTGGACCCATTGCCGCGCCGGGAAAATCCGCCGCCATGCTTGCTCTCGGACGAGCGCTTGAGATCGGTGATCTTTTCATCGCTCACCTGCTTAAAACGCGCCATCATATCCTCAAAAGAGGTTTTCCGTCTGCACAGGCTTAGAGCCCTGCCACACCGGCGGGGAAGAACGGCGCTGATGCCCGCCACCCGGCCGCTGCTGCCGCTGAGGGGGACGCTGCTGCTCCGGCTCCATGGCGCGCTTGATCGAAAGGCTGACGCGCCCATCGTCGCCCACGCTTAAAACCTTGACCTTGACCTCTTGATTTTCCGTCAGATAATCACGAATTTCCTTCACATAGGTCGGCGCGACCTCTGAAATATGCACCATGCCCGTTTTGCCATCCGGCAGGCTGACAAAGGCGCCGAAATTCGTCAAACCTGTCACTTTTCCCTCAACTATTGCTCCAACCTCTACTTGCATAAAAAAACACAAGCCTCCTTCATCTCTTTCACAACCTAAGGAACGGATCAGTCGCCCGGAGACGCATCCACATAGACCTTCTCGCCAGGCTTAATCAGGCCCAAGCTGTCGCGCGCGACCCGCTCAATATACTGCGCTTCATCCGCGTTGTCCAGCTTCTTGCGCAAAACGTTGTTATCCTCCTGCTGCTGCTCATAGGCAACCTGCAAGTTATCCAACGCCTGCCGCTGCTCCCGAATCCCAATCTGCAATTGAACCAACCGCACAGCAAACGTTCCTGCAACCGCAAAAAGCAGCAGGACGAGAATCACACTGTTTCTGCGCTTCTTTTTTTTCTTCATGATGAACCCTCGCCCTCCTCTCGCTTCTGCTTCTTTTTTTGTTTCCGGTTTGCTCCAGCGTTCTTTCTAAGATTATACAATAAAGTTTTATGGTGTTTCAAGTTAAATTTTGATTTCTTTGCAATTTTTTTTGAGGTTTTCTTTGCAGATATCCCAATTTTTACAAAAAGCTTTTTCAAGAGGCGAAAAAAGAGCGCGAAAAGGCACGGAAATAACGAAAAACAACCGATGAATCGCATGCACCAAAAACTGCTCACACGCACGGCCAAAAGGCCGAAGGAAAAATAATAGATCAGAAACCCCAGGCCCTCCCCAGCGATGATAAACCCACGGATCTCCCCTGATTGACGGCAAGCAAAAAAAGAAAGGTGGCGGCGGCACAGGTGAGGAAAAAAGCACATCTTGTATAAAGACCCCCACGCGCCGCATGGTAAACGCCATGCGGACAACGCGAAACAGATCATAAACGATACCCAGCAGAAAACCGAGCCCAAGCGCCAGGAGAAACAGGCGCGTTTGGTCGGCAATTGTCAGCATATACATATCAGCGGAACACCTTACTGAAGAACCCGCCGCCCTTCTGTGGCACATCCGTATAGGTCAGGGAGCTGATATGCCCCTCCATCAGCAATTCGCCTACCTCCACGCTCAGGCGGTTGATGTGCAAATCCGTGCCGCGCACAGTAAGCTCCCCCATATCCGTGAAAACCACTACTGTCTGTTCGTCAAAACTATCCACATCCGACACGCCGGAAACAGTCAGCGTCCGCCGATCCTCCAAAATCAGGTTGTGCGGCATGGCCGGCGCTTTTTTTTTTTTCTTCTGCCATGATGAATACCTCCTTTTTTCCATTGCAGGGCATTCTCAGCCCCTCGCACCATAGATATGCATGTACAAACGGGTCATAGAACAAAATCTGCACACCCCCCGCATGAAAATCAAAGCCGCTGGTAACAATTTTAAGGAAGCGCCGGCAGGCATCCGCAAAGCCGCCATCCACACGGCATGCCAAACGGGGCCAGGGCGCCGGTTTTTTGCTGCACATTCTTTGCAGAAGCAAACCAGATCCGGCGAGGGGGGAAAACAACATGCAATTCAACAAGGTTGAAATCTGCGGGGTGAACACCGCAAAGCTGAAGGTTTTGAAGGAATCCGAGAAAATGGAGCTTTTGCACCGCATCAAACAGGGCGATATGAAAGCGCGCGACGAGCTTATCAGCGGCAACCTACGGCTGGTGCTCAGCGTAATACAGCGCTTTGTCAACCGAGGGGAAAACCTGGACGACCTGTTTCAAGTGGGATGCATTGGGCTGATTAAATCCATTGATAATTTTGATGTGGATCAGGGAGTACGGTTCAGCACCTATGCCGTCCCCATGATTATTGGTGAAATTCGCCGTTATCTGAGGGATAATAATTCCGTGCGCGTGAGCCGCTCCATGCGCGACACGGCCTACCACGCCATGCAGGCAAAAGAGCGCCTTATCAATGAATTACAGCGCGATCCTACCATTGAGGAGATCGCCAGGAGCTAGATCTCCCCAAGGAGACCGTTGTGCTTGCAATGGAGTCAATTGTGGAGCCGGTTTCTCTCTATGAACCGGTCTATTCGGATGGCGGCGACACCATTTACGTCATGGATCAAATCGGCGATCAGAACAGCGACGACAGCTGGGTAGATGAAATTCTCCTGCGTCAATCCATCAGCAATTTGAACCCCAGGGAGAAAAAATCCTCCACCTGCGCTTCATGGAGGGCAAAACGCAGATGGAGGTTGCAAAGGAAATCGGCATTTCGCAGGCGCAGGTTTCCCGGCTGGAAAAAGGAGCTCTCAGCCAAATCAAAAACCAGGAGGGTTGACACCGCGCGCGGAGCATGCTAGACTGAAGCCAAACCTTTCAAAAGGAGCTTAGAACACCTGATGGCAATTTGCATTCGGATTCGCTGAAACGGGTACAGTAAATCTCCTCTGCCCAAGGCAGGGTTTGCGTTGCTGTGCCCTTTTCGCTGATCTGGAATGCAAATTGAAAGAGGTGTTTTTTTCATGCCCAAAAATAAAAATACTTTGTTACTCGCGTTGCCTCGTAATGAAAAATCAACGGCTATGCCGCCGCTATGGGCGTCGCAAAACTTTCTGACAAGCAGGGCGATCATCCACCGCCTGATTCAACGAACAAACCTGACGAAAAACGACCATGTGATTGAAATCGGCCCTGGCAAGGGCCATATCACACGCGCCCTTCTGGAACGCTGCTGCCATGTGACCGCAGTGGAGCTGGACCGGGCGCTTTATCTCCGCCTGACGGAGCAATTCAAAGGCGCAGCAAACTTGACCTTGCGAAACGCTGATTTTTGCAGTTTTTCTCTACCGGCAAAGGGGCCCTACAAGGTGTTTGCCAATATCCCCTTCAGCCGGACAACGGATATCATCCGCCGCCTCACAGAATGCCGTACCCCTCCCACGGACGCATATCTGATCCTGGAAAAAGGGGCGGCCAAGCGCTTTATGGGACAGCCGCGGGAAACGCTGCGTTCATTGAGCCTGAAGCCCTTTTTTAAAATGGAGATTCTCTACCATTTCCGCCGCGAAGATTTTCATCCCAAGCCGTCCGTGGATATCGTAATGTTACATATTGCCAAACGGGCCCACCCCGATTTGCCGGCCGCCTCAGCGCGAGCCTATCGGGCGTTTCTTGCAAAAGCATATGACGGGAAGACCGGCCTCGTCGGCCTATTTACCCGCCGCCAGCTCTCCCGCGCACTCGGAGAAGCCGGCCTGACGCATGATACGACGCTCGCATCGATCCGATATATTCAATGGCTCTGCCTGTTCCGATGCTATGCGCAGCAGGTTTTGCGCCATAAATTCTGACCATCCGCTGCCGCCTCCGCCTGCCTGGCGGATAAAAAGCTGGACATCCCGGCCAAAAAAGGTATGATAGAGGCGTATATTTTTTTAATAAAGAGAGCAGGGTTTTGCGCTTCCGGGCGGAAAGGGTCTCCGGGGGCCGGATTCTCAGAATCTATTCAAACCTATCAGTCTCCAAGGAAAGGATGGTCAGCAATATGATCAATTCCAACAACATCGACTTTTCGGAGATCACGCCGCAGATTCACGAACTTGCCCAGCGGTGTGTCAGCAAAAACGCAATCGACCCTACGCTTTATACAAAATATCAGGTCAATCGCGGCCTGCGCGATTTAAACGGCAAAGGCGTTTTGACAGGGCTTACGGAAATTTCTGAAATTCAATCCTCCATGGAGGTGGACGGGCAGACCGTTTCCTGCGAAGGAAAGCTGTTTTACCGCGGCGTGAATGTTGAGGATATTGTTGCCGGATTTTTGAAAGAAAAGCGCTTTGGCTTTGAAGAGACCGTTTACCTCTTGCTGTTCGGCGACCTGCCGACGAAGGAGCAGCTGGATGAATTCACCCAACTGCTCGCCCGCTACCGCTCTCTGCCCCCAAGCTTTGTGCGTGATGTGATTTTGAAAGCGCCGAGCTCTGATATGATGAATACGCTGGCGCGCAGCGTGCTGACACTTTATTCTTACGACAACAATGCAAACGATATCAGCATTGATAACGTGCTGCGTCAATGCCTGCAATTGATCGCATCCTTCCCTCTTCTGTCCGTTTACGGCTATCACGCCTACAATTATTACCACAACGGCGAGAGCCTCTTTATCCATAACCCGTTGCCGGAGCTGTCCACAGCGGAAAATATTCTGCGCATCCTGCGCCCGGACAGTAGCTATACGGAGCTGGAAGCCAAAATTCTCGACCTTGCCCTTGTGCTCCATGCGGAGCACGGCGGCGGCAACAACTCCACCTTTACGACGCACGTCGTCTCTTCCTCCGGGACGGACACCTATTCCACCGTTGCCGCTTCTCTCGGCTCGCTCAAGGGGCCGAAGCACGGCGGCGCAAACATCAAGGTTGTGCAGATGTTTGAGGATATGAAGCGCAACATTGCAAACTGGAAGAATGAAGATGAGGTTGCCGTTTACCTCAAAAAAAGCTCCTGCACAAAGAGGCATTTGACTGCGCCGGCTTGATTTACGGAATGGGGCACGCTGTTTATTCTCTCTCCGACCCGCGCGCCAATATCTTTAAAGGCTTTGTAGAGCGGCTGTCTGAGGAAAAGGGCCGCACGGATGAATATGAGCTCTATTCCACCGTTGCAAAGCTTGCCCCGCAAATCATTGCTGAAGAACGCAAAATCTATAAAGGCGTCAGCGCGAATATTGATTTTTACAGCGGCTTTGTCTACAGCATGCTCGACCTGCCAATGGAACTTTATACGCCGATTTTTGCCATCTCCCGCATTGCGGGCTGGAGCGCGCACCGTATTGAGGAGCTCATCAACGCCGGCAAAATTATTCGCCCAGCTTACCGCAACGTGGCAGCGCGCAGGCCTTATATCGCGCTTTCCGATCGTTAATCGA